>Ga0247841_10005323_pt1 | contig 20948 bp, 16 predicted proteins | sample LaCruzMarch2015__2_FD_192410 | JGI IMG/M metagenome (GOLD analysis project Ga0247841, IMG submission 192410) | Freshwater microbial communities from meromictic Lake La Cruz, Castile-La Mancha, Spain - LaCruzMarch2015_18m | ecosystem: Environmental > Aquatic > Freshwater > Lake | place: Spain... | reverse complement strand
GGCGAGTTTGACGGCTTCGATCTTGAACTCGCGGTCAAATCGTCTTCTTGGTTCTGGCATTTTGTGGACCTCCTGAGGTTAAAGTTATAGCCTTTTCCTCGTGTCCACAAATTCGGGGGAAGATCACTTCAATGTCGCGGAGGCTCCGTCGGGCTGTCAGTTGGGCGAAAGCGAGCGCCAATCACTGATCCCAGCATGAGAAATCCTGCTCTCACCTATCACCTTGATAGCGTTCGACGTATTTCCGAAAGTGGATATCGGAAACGAAGTCCATCATTTGGGTGAATACGGTTTTCCAGTGGTTCACGAGAGGCTATCTAGTTATGACAACAGAGTAGATAGCCGTCGTGAATCGGAGAACCTAGGTTCAAATCAAAATCTCTAAATACGGGCTATCTTATTCTATTGCCTACAAATAATGCTCGTGAAATATATTCTTTGGGACAGTAGTGATTTGCCGCATTGTGATCATCAATTAGATTTAATTGTTTCATTAAGAAAATCGGATAGTCTATTTGCTAGAATTTTATAATCTCGTTCTTGTTCTGCAAAACGACGCCCACGTTTCCCTAATGCTGCAATCTCATCCGGTGTAATTTGAACTAATTTCTCAATTGCATCAGCTAGTTCTTTTGGATCATAAGTTTGGATAATAATACCACATTGTGCTTCCACAATTGGGTTAGAATCTATAGTGGATATCATTAGAATTGGCCGCCCTGCAATTAAATAATCACCTAATTTATTAAAGCTTATACCATAACGATATAATTCGGGTTTATCCGGTACAGCTGCAAAAAATGCATCGGCTTCGACAGCTAACTTAGGGATTTGATTTTTAGGTACAGGCGATTCAAAGCTAACATTATCTAGTTCTAGATCACGTGCCAACTTTTCAAGTTGATTTGCAAGTCCTGCTTTTGGTCCGATCAATCGAACTCTCAGCGGTCTAGCTAGTGTCCTTTTTTTTAATTCTTTGAGAGCTAATAATAGAGTTTCTAATCCACTAGCAATTGAAAGGGAACCTAAAAACATTAAAATGAAGGCTTCATTTCTGTTATCACTATAAGGTACATATGGATATGATGCTACGTCAACACCATTAGGCAGATATAGTATTATCTTATTTGTTGCACTTCGACTCTTAATGTAGTCTTTAATGTTCGGTAATAAACTAATTATAGAATCGGAATGACGTAACAGCCATCCTTCTAATTGATAGAGGAGTATGAAAGCGATAGATTTTCGTTTTAGGATCCCGTAAGCAGCAAGGGATTCGGGCCAAATATCGCGTATTTCAAAAATGAATGGGACTTTGTTTTTACGAGCAAGGAATTTAGCGGATGCTACTGCCAATAAATGAACATTAGAACCAATAATTACATCTGGCTTTAAGAGAGATCGTGTACATTCTGGGAAAATTGTTTTTAAAAAGAATTTCAACATATTATACATTCTTCCAATACCGTTTCCCTTGTAAATCGGAACTCTTACCCATCTAAATACAACACCATCAATAGTTTCAGTTCTATATCTCTCATTTGTTTTAAGTTTTTGATAATTCGTTAAATGATCATAACTCCCAGAGATTATAAAAACTCGCCAACCCATTTCTACGAGATACTTACTCAGATAGAAATGTCTAGTCCCTGGTCCTTTTATTGGATCGTGGGCATGATGATTGATAATCCATAGTGTCTTCAATTATACGGCTCAAATATTGATGATTTGGTTTAACTGACTATAGACTAGCAAGTTTATCGTTTGTGGACCTAAATTAAATAAAGCATCAACAATACTCAATCCGCCAACAAACCCCCCGTGAATCTGCTTATAAGGATTGGGTTCATATATTGCGACAGCAAGGTTTATTCCGGCTGCTTTGAACTTATCAGGATCCTGGTATTTCTGACCTCCCTTACCGGATATATAAGTATGTCCACCCATTTCTTTTACTAATTCGATAAGTCGGTCATCACTCTTACCGGTTGTTTTGATACTACTTGCGAAAGTGATTTTGCATTGTATACCAAGATAGTCTTTAATTGCAATTATCAATTTTGTATTGAAATCAGATAACATTTCTCCAGGTTGAGTGTAAAACGGTTCAAGCAACGAGAATACATCTGAAAAATAAGGCGATTTACCATAAGATGATCGTAAGGTATTGAGATGTTTTTTAGACCATCTGCGATCTGTAAACTCAACATTTGATATTAATGAATCTAGATTATGATGCGTTGGGATTGAAAGCCAGATTTCACCGTTTGAGACTCTTACTTTTGTTCTGTATAAATAACTCTGTCCACCAGGCATTTGAACATTATCAAGAATGATAAAATTGTCACATTGACGCATTTTTGCAAAATATCCACACCACGGTAAGTAGCTCGGTTGTTGTATTGCAACTTTCATTTATAGTGCCCCATTATTAGACGTTAAATCCGAATTCGAATAACCTCGAAAGCTTCTGCGAATTCCTCTTTGATTTGATTTCCTCGTACGATTGCGAGTGATCGTATAAACTCAAGTGAAAAATAACCCCTTCTAGAGTTAAATTGAGATTTATATGCCTGAAGACTCAACCATTTTTTTTCAATATGCCGTGCTTCCAGCGAAATGAATCCCTGGGTAGAGAAGTAAACATGATTCCACGGCAACTCATAAGCTATAATTGAGATATCCTTAAACGCCCTTATCCCCTCCATATGCATAACTTGATGGTCCTGATGTGTATCATTTGCGGAAGGCACAAGAACTAAATCTGGTTGAATTTGTGGCCGTAGTAGCACTAATTCTTCTAAGACTTCTTGACGAAAAGATGATAGTCTTCGGACTGGATAATTATAAATCCGTAGATTCTCATTTGGAACCCCAAGGGTAGTCATTGACTCAAGAAACTCATATCTACGTGCATCAGCTTGCATTCCTTGCGGTAGAATCTCTTCAGTTGTGGCAAATGCAGCAACATTGATGTTACGTCCCTCTTCGAGCCAACGTACTATCGAACCTCCACATCCCAATTCAGCATCATCTAGGTGAGGGGCTAGGATTAGTATGTTTTTAAAATCCATTTATATTTACCTTATCGTTTTAACAATGTTCAAATCGGAACTCAATAATTAGATTTGAATAATGTTTCTTGATGTGTTTATTAAGTTATTCGCAGTTGTTATGTGGGTAATTGAAAATTGAGTTTGCCGGCGATCAGATAGATGATGTTGATAAAGTACATATCCACGCGCTTTTCTTCTTGCTGCCTGAACGAGCCTGTTAATCCCTTCAAGGATGCCATTTGAGATCTTTGTCTGGGTGAATACCACGATCTCTTCCCAATGTCGAAGGATCGTTCGTGCAACTTCAGCGATTGGCTCTAAACCGCTTCTCAAAGCCTAGGTCATCCTGTTCATCAGGAAGTAAATCGCCACACGATAGATTTTCTTGTCTATCAAACAAGTCATCTCCCGGAGGTCCCGTGAAAGAACCATCCGATGTGCACCTGCGCAAGCAGATTATCAAGCTCTTTGAAAATGGTCGGTCTATCACCAACATCTACCAGACACTCGGCCGATCCAGAACATGGTTCTATAAGTGGCGTAATAACTACCGCATGGAAGGTTCTGATGGCTTTCTTACTCGCAAGAGAAGCCTCAATCCACACAACAGGACTCCCGTCAAGCTTGAAGAAGCAGTCAACGCAGCGATGGATCAGTTCACAAACTACGAACCCCAACGGATCGCTTACATTCTGAAAATGCAGGAAACGACCATCGGTGGAACCGCTGTGCACGGAGTCACGAAACGCAACCGGTTGAACCGGCGAAAAAACCGCCTCGAATGGGTCAGAATCCGATCCGGCGAAATCGTCACCCGATCTGAACTAGAAACTGCGCGGGAAAAGGCTAAGTCCAGGCACATCCACGCCGATAACCCCGGTGATCTGGTCGGTAACGACACCTTCTACGTCGGATGTCTCAAAGGGGTCGGACGAATCTACTAAATGACAGGTTGCGACACCTCTACCGCCTACGGATGAGCAAAGCTCTACACCGACAAGTCGGCCTTTATCGCTATTGATTTCGTCAAACATCTCCGCGCATCAAGCAACGATGTGCCTATCAAAGCAGTTTATATCGATAACGAAAGGGTTCACCACCCATCGGAAAAGACGCTGTTACGACTCCGAGTTCTTCCTGAAGATGTCTGATATAGGCCACACTGCACACAAAAGTTAAACTTCCCTGGACTAACAGGCTCACTGAAAGGCTCAACCGGACAATACTTGAAGAATACCTGCAGATCGCACTAATAAAAACCAGATACTACAGCCTGCACCAGCTCCAAGACGACTTCGACCGGTTCATCTACCATTACAAATTCATCCGCCCGAATCAGGGCTACAGACTAAAAGGCAGCACCCCCGCTGAACACTTTCTTTTGATCCCAAAAGCTGCCTAACTGTAAACACATTGACAAGACAATACATTTTAGATATTAAACAATAATATTATTGTGAATTCCTTATCACCAATATTGATGAACGTAATCGCTTCAATTTAATGCCTAACAAATGCAACGAGGTCCAGTTTAAATAATACGTTTTATAATTTATTATCATCTACCATTATTACCGCATAACGACTTATGTTAAACCATTGAAAAGAGGTATTCCAATACTAGGATTGCGAACTACATGCTTTATCTTATGAGACTTCGCATCTGGTGGTATTTCCTTTACTATCCTCCAAGTGACGTTCATATCTGAACCAAGATAGTCCTTGGCCGTCTTAAGTACATTTGTCATAGATTCAGCTTGAAAATCTAATGCCGGCACGATTAATATCTCTATTTCATTTATTTGTTTTTGTACTATTTGACTCTCAAGTATTCCTATGCCCGGTTTAGTAACGTGGCTTAAACGGCCTACCCACCTGCCCTTAGTAGTTAAAATCATGTCATCTACTCTCCCAACGATTTCGCGTATATGCTTAATATTATGCCATTTACAATTGCATCCGGTAGACAGTACTCCAATATCTCCGGTTTCATACCGGATAAATGGACTTGCATAATTAACTAAATCTGTAATGATAATACGACCAGGCTCACCTGGGTTAGAAGGGTTACCCTTTTCATCTACGACTTCAATTAGACATGTTGGATACATTTCAATATATTGATCATTTTCACATAAAAACGCTCCACCAGTTATCTCGCCTAAACCATATGCGTCTTTACATTTTACATTAAAAGCATTTTCAATTACTTGTTTATGCGCATCAATTAAGTTCTCACTATCCGTAAATATTACTTTTACACAATCTAATCTAATACTATTTTCTAACATAAATGAGGCTAATAGATATATTGAGTGAGGATAACCTATTATTGCAACAGGTTTAAACTCTATTAATTTGTTAATATAGTATACTGCAGTTTTTGATGAAATATGATATGCAGACATTTGTAATTGGTTAAAAACGCGATTAAAGACCCAAAATGGTGGTTCTTCATTATTTATAGGCGTGGTCAGGATACCACTGAGCCTCGCACGTGGTGCTCCCCAAGGCAAAGAATATAGTTCAAAATAATTGTCGTGAATCGCATAACGTATTCTTATACTCTCTCTACTAACACAGTATTTCAACGGTTTCCCAGTTGAACCGCTGGTATATGTCCACCATAAATTTCTCTTATTATACGTCGTGGATATTAATGTTTTTAAATTATTTCGAATCTCTTCTTTCTGTAGAATTGGAATAGAAAGTATATCATTCAATGCTGCAATTTTATTTAATGAGAATCTATTTTTATAGAATGGGCAATTAACTTTCGCATATTCAATGAGTGAATTGATTCGATCGATTTGATATAGCTCAATTTGCTCGCGGGATAATGATTCAATATTCGCGAAACTAAATTCTTTACGAATTGAGTTGTAATCCCCATAACGACGATACCAGTTTCGCCGGATCGCTTCACCTGAAAATGCAATTTCTTTAAGCCAGTTAGGCGACCTAAGAAATAAATGTTGAATAATTGACATAATTCCAAAATATTAGTAAAATATTGGTATTGAATCAAACTGTGAAAATAGAGGTATTTTGAACTCCGGAAACAGGAGTGGTGCCTAAAGAAAAAGCAAATCATATAATACCACCTCTACACCGTGAATCTATGCCTCAAAGCACCAGTCCATTCAGCCAGATACTTGCTCATTTCAATTGTAACGAATTTGTCGTTATAATATTAATGTTGAGACCTTTGAAAAAGGATACTTAACGGTATAGAATTTCATTTCGCTTCTGCACGAGGGGCAAAATTCGTAAATTGATTGCGTCCATCTTCAAGGAACCGCGATGCACAGCAACCAACCCCAAGGCCAGAAGCAACTCTTCGGCGACTTCGTTTACGACCGCCTCATTCCTCAAGATCATCTGCTTCGGCGGATGAACGATCTGATCGACTTCAATTTCATAGATATGGAAACACGTCGGTTCTACTCGGACATCGGTCGCCCCGGCTGGTCGCCAATCTTGCTCTTCAAGTGCTGCCTGATCGCGTTTCTTTATGACATTTCCGACCGCACACTCGAAGAACAGGTCAACTTCAACATCGTCTTCAAGTGGTTCGTGGGACTTGATCTCGACCAGAAAGCGCCCGATCATTCGACTATAACGACCTTTCGTGACCGTCTCGGAGTTGAAGGCTTCACGCGTATCTTCAATCAGATCGTCGAGATCGCCCGTCAGAAAGGACTGATCAACGACCGTTTGACTATTGTTGACTCGACGCACATAGCAGCCAAAGTCGATACGGCGAGGCTTGCCAAGTTCAAGCGTGATGACGATGACCACACCTTTGTGGACCGCAACAGCCCCGACAAAGACGCCCGTTTTGGCCGGAAGTCAAAGACAAAGAAGTTCTACGGCTACAAGGATCACATCGCGATGGACGCCGACAGCAAGATTATTACCGCGGTTGCGACGACACCCGGCAACGTTCCCGATGGAGACGTGCTGCCCAAACTCATCACAGGACATCCCAGTGTGCGACGGCAGACAAAGCTTACGATGCGAGTCCCAACTATCAGTGCCTGGCAGAACGCAATATCAGATCGGCAATAATTCCTGTTCGTCGTTCTCCGGGCAGACCTCCGAAAGCAGAACATGAGCGAACCAAGATTGAAGGCAAGTTTGGCGAATTAAAGCGCCTTCACGGCAAGGGCCGATGTCGTTGGTTCGGTCGGGCGAAGGCTACGATTCAAGCCTTGATTACCTGTTCTGTGGTCAATCTGAAGCGATTGACGCGCCTGATGATGCCAATACCGTTGGAGTACTCTGTCTGAGAACGATAAATCGGGGGTAAATCCCCCGTTTGATGGTAGAATCCGACCGAAAAATGGCTATGCTGACCGAGTAAACAGACTGTATATCCGTTTTTAATAAAAGAAAGTGAAATATCGGATTAAGAGACACTATTTCTAAACAGACTCTATTATACTTTCGCTGACAAACAGGTGGAGAGTAAAAAAACTGGTAACAGTCTTGCTATTACTAATCGCACATCCATTATGAAACATTCAAAACCTCAATATCAAATGCAATATCAATTTCTGGTTCTTCACTGTTTCACGTGCGTAGTTGAGAATTGAGTCTCTAGTATCAGATAGATGATGTTGATGAAGTACTTACCGGTTCGTTTTCTACGCACTTTGTTCCCTGCAGCCTGAACGAGATTGCTAATCCCTTCAAGGACGCCCATTTATGATCATTGGCTTGGGTAAGCGGTGAGATACCTTCCGCAATGCAGTGGGATCATTCTGTGAGCCTCGGTGATCGTTCTAGTCTGCTGTTCAAAGCTCAAGTCAACAAGTTCATCAGAAATTACATCGACTCACGATATGGGAGTTTCCAGAACTCACGCATATTCAATTTAAGCTGATAAACCTTTGACGTATTTAGGTTCAGGTGTGATATTCTTCGAGTTGATCTCGTTGTGATACATTCAGGTTTTCTGGGCTTTTCTTTAATACCGGGAACTCCTTCTGCTCTTCTCGAAGGACTTTATTCCTAGACAAATCTCCTCTTTAACATTGCATATGTATCATTCAGAGGGCCATGCATTTCTAAATAGAATTTAAACGTGTTCGCCCAGTTTGTAGCTATTTGTTGTTCTTCTACTCTATTTGCATCATCTAATAGTATAATGCATTTCTCTGAAAAGTGATTAATCATAATAGGCATTAATCCGTATCTTCCGCCCGGTGTGTTTCCTGGTGGTCCGTCGCAAATTACCAATGCTATGTCTTTTGGCAAATTGCAACTTGAAATATCGTACCAACTGTAATCGCCGTAGGACTTTAGAGGATCGATTACTATTTCGACAGATTTGATATGCAATTTTTGCAATATCATTTTTAGCTTCAATCCATAATCAAGATTGTTCTCGAGAGTATATACAGACTTCATAGAATAACGATTACGAACTAATCCAATTATGATAGTTGAAAGACCAGCTCCACATTCGAGGATTGGACCGTGATTAGTGGAACTTAATTCAAAGCAAACCTTAAGAAAATGAGGTCGAGCAGCCCATTTACTGTTCCAATGTTTCCATAGACGGTTAAAAGACTTATCTGTTGGTATTTTATCTACTTCCAAGTCTTTAATGAATCTCTTAATTGATTGTTGAAATGCTAATTTGTAACAATGATATTGAATAATATCGATAATACAAATATCGTAGATTCTCTTAACTATTTTCTTAATTCTATTTTTCATTTTAATGAATTCAAATATGGTTATTAAGTGATTTGTAACTATTGTGTATCTATTTTACTTCTAATCAATAATTCACGTATTGATGGTCTTAACATCGTGAATGCTATATATGATAAGAAGAATAGTAATCCACTTGCTATATGATTAATATTTTGATAATCAGCAAGTGCTATAGATGATATTTGCATAAATATATATGAGACCGCCGAAATAAAAAATGGTATGATAAGGACCTGAAAGAAATTACTCAATTTTATTGGTGTTCGACGAAATGCGAAATATAGAACAGGAATTAATGATAAATAGTTATAAATCGTGTACGACAAGGCAACTCCCTTAATACCCCATTGTAGACCAATCGAGAAGGAGATAATTGTTAAAATATAATTGACAACACCTATTTTCAAGAATAGTTTTGAATTCCCCATACTTAATAATACTATACCCCAAGTTGTAAATAACGCTTGAAATAAACCACAAAACGACAATACTCGAAAAATTGGGATCGTCTCTAACCACTGATTACCTAATAATGTTCTTATAATAAATTCTGTTTCAATTATACAATATATAACAACAGGTATTATTATAGTTGCCAAAACGCTTTCTATTTTGTAATAGTATCGAGCAAATCTATCAGATTCATCCTTTAAAGCACTAAGGGCAGGCAACGCAACAATTGTTAAGGGATTTCGAATCTGAGATATTGGCAACATAAATAATCCATAGGCTTTTGAATATATACCAAGTGCATCTGCGCCAATAAACTTTCCGATTAGGAGTTTATCACCACTCCTTGCAAGATAATTAAAGAAGTCGAATACTGTTATATGTCCGCCAAATTTCAACATATTCCTAACTCCAACACCTTTTTCCATCTTGCCAGGCAACCAATTACAATAATAGAATGTCTGTAGAATACTAATCAAAGAAGTAAATAGAGTCCCCCATACTAAAGACCAATAGCGATAACCGAAATAAGCTAAAACAATTGTGACAATAATTCCGATCACTTGAGAATTGATAAGTATTATTCTTTGCGCTTTGAACATCATATGCCTCTGCAACAAAGCATTGTGCTGTAAGGTCAAACCACCAAAGATAAAATTCAAAGACAAATACGCAATCACTGATATAAGTTCGGGGCGTTTATAGAACCAACTTAGAAGCGGTGCACTCGCCAATACAATGAGCCCAAACATTGTGCTAATAATTACATTTATCCAAAATAAAGTGCTAATCTGTTCTCGCGTTATATGGTCTTGCTGAATTGTAGCGGTACTAAGTCCTGCATCCTTGAACATGCCCAAGAAATCGGTTACTACTGCTGCCATTGCGATTAGGCCATAATCTACAGGCGAAAGAAGCCTTGCTAATATCACTGTGCTAATAGTTCTGAGTATAAACTGTAAGCCTTGAGCTGTTGCCGTTACAAAGCCGCCGTTTACAGTTTTATTTGCAAGGTTCGTTTTTAAATTACTTGAGTCAAATAAATCTTTGGGATCTAAACGTTTAATTAACATTCGTTAGTAGGTAATGGTCTGAAAAGGGTATGCACAAATACATCTGCTTCTCGGACAGTAGAATCCATTTGAAATATGTTAAACATCTTGATCGAGAGCAATCCTCACCCTGTGAGGATCCAGTATAGTCAATGGAGAACATCAGTTAACCGTTTCCATTTGTTCACCTTTCAGTTCCTTGATCAATTTTTCAAGAAGATCGAGTAGCTCATTCTCGCTCTTGAAAGTGAAACTGATCCGATCCTTATAGATTCGGACATTTGGAAGTTCACTGACGATATCTTTGAAGTCAGCCTGTATGCCTCGCTTCTCATGACGTTTTCTACCAACCTGTTCCTTCACTAACTTCTTCTGTACTAAAGCATGAAGTTCTTCGAGTCCGACGCTTTCTGCACGACTCGCAAGTCGTAGTTGAGAGGCTTCATTTGTCAACCGACCAATCTCCAGCGCTTTCCGCAGAGGCAACTGCCCTGCGGAAACTCTCGCCTTCAGTTCCTGCGGGAGTTTTAGCAACGAAAGGCGCTCATTAACGAATCCCTCGGACTTGTTGATGAGCTGAGCTGTTGCTAACTGTGTAAGGTTCTGACCTGCCATCAGCTTCTGAATCGATTCGCCCTCTTCAAGCGGATTGAGATCATTACGTTGAAGATTTTCTACGAGCGCAAAACGAAGCATCTCGTGCTCAGTCATCACCCTGACAGTGCAGGGGACTTCGTCGAGTCCGGCTAGTTTAGCCGCGCTAAGTCTCCGGTAACCTGCCACCAACTGAAAACGGTCTTTGTGTGGACAGACGAGTAGCGGTTGGAGGATCCCGTTCTCAAGGATTGAAGTTGCGAGATCATTTAGCTCGCCATCATCGATATCATGGCGAGGCTGAAATGGATTGGGATCTATCTGCGGAACAGAGATCATCATCGCCGTCCCAAGTGGGCGTGAGGGAACCGTTGCTTGGTGTGACGACTCTGCGTTCACTTCAATCCTAGACATTTTGGTGCCTATCTGATTAATTGGTTAACCCCGATACCGTAAATATTTCCTTGTGGATGCGTGTCTGCTATTGCGGGAGTAGCGACAGGCAATTCAATTAATGCTGGCAAGTCAAATCGTCAGCATACCAAATCGCTCTTAAAATAGTCACTCTGGTTCATATTTCCGACTTGCTTATTGGGTCGATAATGAATCTAAGTCCAAGGCATAGAACCCGCTTCGTACAATAGTTCGTAAGGTAGTTTGAGAAGTTTGCGCTGAAATCAAGGAGAAGACGTTCACATTCACATTTAGCGTGTGAAGCTCTTGGGACTTGCTACTGCTGGAGTAATAGCAATAGAATTTGATAGTAATTTTTGCATCAGCTAATATAGAAGAAGCTATATGATTTGTCAAGGGAATGATTATTGCGCCAGAGAGTACTACTCCTTTTCATGCAATTACTCTTGAATGATTATTTATTCAAGAAAAAGCTCTGTCAGGTTGTGCGCGTATTAAATAATCCAAAACCAAACGCCACGCTCTGCATTTATTGAACAATCAACATAAGGCGCTTTCTGTTTCGATGTTGTGATCACCCTCACACCAAAGCAGTCATACCATTCTCAGGAAGATGGCTATGTCCATTGATACGCTTGCGCCATGCTCTACGTTGGTATTACAGCTATAGATCTCCTTTTTATATGTGTTACCTTGCCGTTCGGTCAATATTTATTCCTGTCGGGGCTATAGCGGACTCTAATCCCAGAAACGGGTTCGCATGACTTGACACCCAAGCGCGAAAGCAGCCCTCTTGCCGGCTGCCTTCGCACAGAGAATATATCTACTCAGGCGCTCAGAAGGATAACCATCTCCTGCTTCGACCGTAGGCGTGAGATATGGAGTTCGCTCACTCGATCAAAGAGCGCCTTGCCCTTCAATACGGCCATGTCTTCATCGGGATTAATCACCTTGATGATCGTGAAGAAGTCGGCTTTGGTGCGGGCGACGCTTACGCCACGCTGCTTGGCCAGATCCCAGAGTTGCCTAACGGTCATCTTGGCGATATCCGGAGAGATTGCGGTTGATGCGGTTTCGAAGGAAGAAGTATCGTCCCCAGTTGCCGACTCTTCAAGATCCGGTGCGTCGCCTTCCTTTGGATCTGCTGCCACTTCGAGTTGGTCGTCCACCGCCGACTCTGGCTGTCTCTCGGCTCCCGCTTCCACTTTGACGGCCACTTGTCCGGCTTCTTCGGCTGGAGCGTTTACCACCTGTTCTATGGACGCGGTCTCATCATTTGCTACCGCAGACACCGCCGCTTCGTCCATCGTAATTGTCGCCAGCTCCTGTGCTTGCTCGCCCGCCATCTTCAAGCCCGTCTCCTCGATCAAGACTATCATCGAGAAGGCCACCGTCACCTGACTGCCGTCTTCCAGTTCGACCATCCACGCCCGGCTTGCCTTCGCGGTAATAGTTCCGATTCGATCGAGATGTTGACCGCTTGTGATCTTTACGCGGTTACCGACTTGCTTGGTCTGGGCGCTTGTTGAAGCGTTCATAATACATTCCTTTTGGTTGGTTTAGTTATCTCGTTGCTGTGCCTTGTGTTAAAAGGACAGCAGCAATCTAAATCGACGCTCGGCGCGAAGTCAAGTCGTTATGTGTCGCGCTACATAATGCCTTTTATGTTTCCTCGAAACTTATGTAGCGGTGCGGCCAGTTCTTTATCTGTAACAATAGCATAAGCCTATTTCACGACACATAAAATATTGATTCATTATCTCTTGGACCGAGCATGGGGCTCGGTCGCAAACAAAAGGAATCAACATGTTGGAGTATTTCTTTGAACAATCATCTCGCGTATCCCAGTTACGGCGAGGGCCACTCGCTGCACATCTGGACGGACTGGCGCGAGAACTTCATTCCAAGGGTTACCGCCTTAGCTCGGCTAAAAAAATCCTGTCTATCGCAGGACAGTTCAACATCTTCGCTCGATTAAAAGGCATCACCAACGCAGCGAAGGTTGACGACAATTTCGCCCAACGCTTCATCAAAGAGGCGCTCGCGTATATGGGCAAATTTGAATCTGCGGTCTGCGCAGTGCAGCACATGATGGAGTATCTGCACAGAAACGGCATCATCCCCACGCCCGACAAGGCCATTTCTCAAGATTCCGGCGAAGAGCTGCTGAATCGCTATGGCGAGCATCTTGTCCAAGTTCGCGGCTTTGCCAAAATCACTCGTTACGGCTGTCTTTGCGGGGCGCGGAAATTCTTGCGTTGGTATCGGGCTCGTTGTTCAGGACGTGCCCTCGACGATCTTCGCGGCAGCGACGTCCTGAACTTCATCATTGAAGCTTTAGAACAATCCCGCACAATTGTCTGGAAAAAGCGCTTCTGCAGCGATACGAGAAGCTTCCTTCGATATCTGCGTTGGGAGGAGATCATCAGCCGCAACTTGGACCGCGTCGTTCCTCATATGCCGAATTGGCGGCTGGCGAGCATTCCCCGCCATCTGCCTTGGGAGAAGGTTCGGGAACTCATTGACAGCGTCCACTCAGACACAGCGGAAGGCAAGTGCGATAAGGCTATCCTTCTACTCCTTGCCACGCTGGGGTTGCGCAGTCATGAGGTCAACGGCTTACGACTTCACCACATCGCATGGAAGTCGTCCGAGATTCACCTTCCCAGTACAAAAGGACTTCGTGAGAGGGTGCTACCCTTGACCAACGAAGTAGGAGAAGCACTGAAGGACTACATCATGAACGGTCGTCCACAATCGGATCGACCGGAGATATTCCTGAAGCATTTCGTCCCTTGTGGACCGTACATCAAGGCTGGAAGCATCTCCCAAATTGTTAGAAGGCGCTTGTTGCAAGCCAGGATTGATGCTCCGAGTGCCGGTGCACACATGCTGCGTCACAGCCTTGCGACCCGTATGATCAACGCTGGAGTTTCAGTCTTCAGCATAGCCGACCTTCTCGGGCATGCCAGTATTAACACTACTGCCATCTACACTAAAGTGGACACCAGCCATCTCGCATCGGTCGCACTCCCCTTCTGGGAAGGAGAAGGAGGTGGAATATGAGAAGGCCGATGGACAGAAAGTTTGGCAGCATCTTCGGGGATCACATCGCGAACTTCATTGCGATGAAGAGAAGGATGGGAAACCGGTTCGGAATCCAAACTCTGACCCTGTCTCAGTTTGACCGGCATCTCCGTAAAATGGGCTATCAAGGGCCACTTACCCAGGAGTTGGCGCTGAACTTCGCAACAGCCAACTCCCGGCGGTCAACAAATCGGTCGGTTCAGCTGTATCGGACAGTTCGGCAGTTTTCCGATTATCTGTCAGGTCTCATACCCGATATGCCTGTGCTTCAAAAGACCTATCCGGCAAGGCAGCAAGTTGGAAGACAGATGGACAGGACGCCCCAAAGCGTCTTCGCCAATCACATTGCCAATTACATCGCCCTAAAGAAAGGGATGGGGTACCTGTTCAGAGATCAAGAACTGATACTGCTTCAGTTCGACCGATATCTCCATGAGATGGGGTATCAGGGGCTGCTTACCCAGGAGTTGGCATTGAACTTTGCCACTTCCATACCGCAGATGTCAAAGAACCAGTGTGTGAACAGATATCAGGTGATCCGACATTTTGCCGACTATCTTGCAGTCTTCATGCCGGATACCCCGCCTCTTCGACCCGACGTTTTAGAGCGAACAAAGGGGCGTACACCAGCTCATATCTTCAGTGATGAAGAAATGATGCGCTTGATGAACGGCACGCGGCGTGTTTCGCGGGTCAATCTACTGCGCAACATCACGCTTCACGCGATGATCGGTCTGGTTGCAAGCACTGGTCTGCGCGTCGGCGAGGTGGTGAAATTGGATCGTGACGATGTCAATCTTGAAACCGGCGTTCTGACTATCCGCCGCACAAAGTTTCAGAAAGACCGTTTGGTGTCGGTACATCCGACAACGCTCAATGTCCTGCGGAACTATGTTCCGTTACGGGATGCCCGCTTCTCGCACCCGGCCACTCCCGCCTTCTTCATCCAGATGTGGGGAAGGCGTTTCGCCAAGAGCACGTTGTTGATGGCTTTCCATGACCTTGCCTGTTGCGTGGGTGTGCGCACGGGTGCGGGCTTTGGTCCTTCCATCCACGACCTACGTCACACCTTCGCCGTCAAGCGGCTGGTCGCTTGGTATCGGGAGGGGAAGGACGTACAGTCCATGCTGCCGCTGCTGGCCACCTATTTGGGGCATGTTGACTTCAGCAATACCGCCTATTACTTGACCGCCACTGCCGAACTACTCGGCCTGGCCGCTGAACGGTATGACGCCTTCCTGAAGAAGGAGGTCTAATCATGAAAAACAAGAAGACTACAACACTGGCATCTCATCTGGAATCCTTTTTCAGAAATCGGCTTGTCGCGCAGCGTCGCTCCAGTCCTGCTACTGTTTCAACTTACCGCGATGGCTTGCGCCTGCTGCTGATCTTTGCTTCAAAGCAGACGGGAAAGCCGCCCAGTCGACTGACCGTAGAAGACCTCGATCGGGAAACCATCCTCGCATTTCTAGATCACTTGGAAATCGAGCGTGGAAACAGCGTCCGCACCCGCAACGCCCGACTCGCTGCCATCCGGTCGTTCTTCCAGCACATCGCTTACTGCGATCCTTCAGCGATCGGTGTTGTGCAGAGGGTCATAGCTATTCAGGAGAAGAGAATCGTCAAGAGGACAATCTCATATTTGCGTCCAGATGATTTGGCGGCGTTGCTGGCTGCCCCAGATCAGAGCACATGGCAAGGACGCCGGGATTACACCCTGCTGTTGTTCCTTAGCCGCACTGGGGCGCGTGTTTCCGAAGCTACCGGCGTCGACGGCGCTGATCTGCGGCTGGATAAACCCAGTCAAGTCTTGCTTCGCGGCAAGGGTTCCAAAGAACGTGTCGTTCCGCTTACTGAGGAGACGGTCACAGCGCTTCGCAACTATCGCGATGAGAGCCGGCACAGTCTGTTGGCAGGAGGTCCGTTTTTCGTCAGTGCCCGTGGCACGAGGCTGACTAGGTTCGGGATTGTGCACCTCCTTGACCGGGCGGTGAAAACTGCTGAAGGTCAACATCCTCACTTTGCCAATATGACGATATCACCCCACGTCCTACGGCATACGGTGGCGATGCACATGCTGCAGGCGGGCGTAGACCTTACGACGATCCAATCTTGGTTGGGTCACGTTCCAGTCAATACAACGCACCAATACGTAGAGGCTGATATCGAGATGAAGCGCCGCGCAATCGAGATGTGCGCAACGCCGGAGGCACCGGTTTCTCTCTACGTTCCGACAGATGATGTCCTCGCGTTCTTGGAAAAACTGTAAATCTTATGTGGTGCGTCGCGGTCGGGAGAGCTTTTCCACAAGGCTTTCCCGGCCGCACCGCTACATAAGTTTCGAGGAAACATAAAAGTCGTTCTATCCCAAGAATAAAATGTTCGGAATGAAATGAAACGCCGAAAATAGCGCTTTGAGTCGCCCCAAAACCGATCCCAAATGGTTGCGTCATAATCTGTTCCGAACCGACGACTTGACTTCGATATAAAAAGCGACGCACTTTCTGAGGAAGCGTAACTGATCTCATTCTTCAGCTTGCTACGTCAAGATCACAACCGAATGTGGGACACACAAAGATCGCGCTGAGTCATTCGTTCAAGGATTGATCACATCTGGATGTTTCGAAGAGGTGTGACGAACACGCAATCAATACGGACGTTATATCGCTTATATCAGTAGTGTTGACGTATATATAAAAATAGTATTGTTTTATATGCCGAAAGACATTCAACGCCAGTTTCGTCACAGAAACATTGCGCGAACCGGCGCCTGTCCAACCCATAACCCCAAGTTGAAGCTCCCATGAATGAGCCAAACCCAAGTCGCCGTATCGTCATCATGCGAGGCTTGCTGTACGCCAGTAGCGTCGCATTCGTATCGTTTGACGATGAGAACGGCGAGATTCAATTGATCAGCAACCGCCGGATCGTAGAACCGATCCGAGATTACCTCGGTCACGAAGCGCAACTATTCATCACCAGTGATACCGAATGGACTTGGATGCCGGTCGATGACACCGATCGAGAGGAATCAAATTGATCCTCGACGAAGCTACCCGGCAATTCCTGACGCACCAGTTGGCTTCGGGCAGGTCTCCACACACGATCGGCGCGCATCAGCGTGATCTACGATTGCTCGTCAACTGCCTCAACGCTGACGTCACCGTCACAAGCATCACACCATCAGACCTCGACCTCTTCTTTCTCGCGCGCAATGTAACGTATCAAGCCAATGGTCGCCCTAAGACAGTCACGTCAATCAATCGAACCCGCTCGACCATCAAGGCGTTCTTCGGCTGGCTGCTGGCGTCGGCTTACCTCCACAGCAATCCCGCTACCGGTATCCACATCTGTCGCGATAATCGAAAACCGCCAACCTACTTGACCTCGGATGAGGTCCGAAACCTGCTGAAGACTATCCGTGCCCACAAGGGTTGGCAAGCGGCGCGTGACGTGGTGATCGTTACGTTGTTCCTTCACACCGGTATCCGCTTATCCGAATTGGTTAATCTCGATATCACTGACGTCAATCTCATCGAGAAGCGGATCACCATCCGGGCCAAGGGCGGTCAGATCGTCACCCGATTCTTAAACACCAAGGCACGGGCTGCTTTGCATCACTACTTGAAAGAACGGCGCAAGATGGCCTTTAACTGCCCCGCGCTTTACGTCAGTCAACGCATTGAGCGGATCACCGCCCGTCAAGTCCAGCGCCGCCTCGACGAGTGGGTCTCATTGGCCGGAATCGCCAAGAACATCCATCCGCACAGCCTTTGACACAGTTTCGCATGCGCTTTGTATTCAAGGACATCGAATATCCTTGCCGTTCAACAGGCATTGGGGCATAAATCGATTTCGACATCAATGATCTACACCCACCTCTTTGACGATGCTTTCGAGAGCGCTCTCGAAACACTGTGACCAGAAAAGTGCCGTAAACGCCTGTATGCAGAGTGTTTGCGGCGATTTCGACTTCCGTGCATATCTCAAGCTGGAAATGGATCTTTCCAAATTCATCAATAATCGGCAAAGCGTCTTTCCACTTTGTTCGAGAATTGGCGAGAATTATTTCCGATTCAGTAAATCGTACTCGGGCGATTTGAAACCTTGTCTCGCGCGAGATCACCATTTTCACTTTGGGCTCGGGAGGGGTCGAGAGCTTTGAAAATTGACTCTACAGCACAGCCTGCGTCTTTAACGTCGCATACTGTTGCGTATGCGACGTTTCCTGCCCAGCTAACCGCGAATTCGTAAAGCGACCGATCCGCCCATCCACCGACTTATGCGACGTTTTATTCGCGTTTTTCATCGAATCTACCCGCTACTTGGAATCTCGCCCACGTCACGGCGGTTTCCTGGTCGAAGGAACAGTCGACCACGCTGCCAAACGTCGCCCACGCGGCGTTTGTGTGCGGCGGATTTAGGGCTCCAGGTCATCGCCTTCCTCGGTTTCTGCATCTTCCGCATCGTCAAATCCACCCGGCAGCCTTCGGATTTCCGTCTGGCCACCCAGTTGCTTCCGGCGGCGACCGGCTCGCTCGATCAATTCCATAGCCCACTGCGCCGGAGTCGGAAGATTGATATCTGTTCCTTTCCGAGCGTGTCTCGTGATCTTCAAAGCCTCGAGATGCCGGATTAAGGTCTTCGACAGAAAATCCACACTATTCGGGCTGCGCGTTACCTTCGATGGCCCGCTGAAGTCGAATGAACACCATTCCGGCTGTCACCGCGAGGGCATAATCAGCTGACTCATTCATGTCAGGGATGTCCCTCTTTAAACCGTCCATAAACTGGTTAAATATCTCCTCTTCTCCATTATTCAGAAAGCGTGTGACAAAGGCACCATGAACAGCGGCATTGAGATTCTTCCTGGGAGCGCCGCCATGTCTCTTCGGATTAGCGCCGTGCATCCTACAGACAGCGTAACCCTTTACAGCCGGATTCATGCAACGTGCGGCGTTGATTTTTCCGATCGCTTTGCATTGCTGTTTAATGTTTCTAAGTGGCATAGTTCTTCTCTTGCCCTCGGGGTTGAATATATTTTTCGGAAGCTGTGCGGGGGGGCGTTTTTGCGGCAGATTCTTACTGCATTCTCGTCACTCCGGCATTCTCCGTCCGATTGATGCGGTATTTTAACGCGCAAGGATGTCGAGTTGAGCGTAATGATCTGCGCAAGGATGTCAAATCCGCTATCCTTGCGCCTATCTTGTCTTGCAGTAATAAATTACACGTCTACAAGGATGCGCAATGATATGAGGCGCCCTTTACTCTATACACGCGTGACATACGCGACACAAGTATATTTATCCGATCTTTTTCTCACACGCGTAAGTGGGGGGTATCCTTGCGCTTCCTGAAATCCTTGCCAGTATTGAGTTTTATAGCAAGGATAGAGACGTTGGACATCCTTGCAGAATTCCGTGCGCTCAATGTGACATCCTTGCGTATTAACACCCAGATTCGACTGCGATCTAGCGTTTCAAAACGGCGCAGCCAAGTCGATAACAGCAGTCGCATCATCTACAAATAATTGTGATACTTGATGTTGTGTGTTCTCTAACAACTGATATCCGGCCACTCGATTGCCAGATGCATTCTTTGCATAGGCTGAACGGAGTCTATAGGTTGAGATGACTCGATCTCGCGCCATTTTCAGGGCACGACCGAGACGAATTTGCTGTGAACGATCAGAGTTATCTGTGCGCAGATGCGTCATCAGATCTCTCGATGAACAGAACTCAAGCAGATCTTTTACGGTCACAGGAGTGTCTTGATACATCTCCCACCACTGCTCGAAGAACTCCCGCCAAGCTGACGAATCGTCATCAACCTGTTTGTAAAGTTCTTTCCGATTGGCGAGGAATCCATCCACGCCCGCGTTCTGGATAATTCCACCGATGACCGCCGCCCATTGTTCAAACCGCCCCAATCGCTTGCCATCAAAGTGGCGTCCCGCAGCGATCCACGCTGTGAACATCGTGAGCAGCGCTTCAACAATTTCCCGCCGATGCTCCTTTGTCCATGTTCGAATATCCGCGTGACGAAAGCCCTCGCGCTCCCACGGTTCTTCGACGCGGGGATCGATCCGAATGCGGATTGTGCGACTGGCGATTTCAAGTGACATTCTGGGATTATTAGCGGTCATCAACCAGACAGCGCGATTCTTCGCGTGGATATCCTCATTGAAGCCTAATAACCGATCCTCCCAGTCGCGGGTTGTCAGCACAGAACATAGCGCGCCGGAATCGACCTGCGCTTTCTGTGAGACATTGTCAAGCAGGACAATAGCAGGAGCGCGGCGAAGAATAGAAGTCAATCTTTTCCGAGTCTCTTCTTCCTCGTTGGGAAGCGTTTGCGCAGGCAAATCGTTGCCAGCGGCGATAATGCCAATGAGATTTGCGAGAAGCGTTTTGCCACTCCCTGGGGTAGGCGCTTCGATCAGTGACCTGCCCCCATTCTTTGGTCCAGTTGTAAAGTGGTACTTCGTGTAGCTTTTCCTTACCCGGCGCGCCGGGTAAGGAAAAAATCGCCGCCCCCAACCATCCGCGTTTCCGGCGCTGGTGGACAA
>Ga0247841_10005322_pt1 | contig 20949 bp, 21 predicted proteins | sample LaCruzMarch2015__2_FD_192410 | JGI IMG/M metagenome (GOLD analysis project Ga0247841, IMG submission 192410) | Freshwater microbial communities from meromictic Lake La Cruz, Castile-La Mancha, Spain - LaCruzMarch2015_18m | ecosystem: Environmental > Aquatic > Freshwater > Lake | place: Spain... | reverse complement strand
TGCTTCTTTCTTGGTTTTCGATAATTTTTTAAGGAGTTTTTTGTCTGGAACCTCAATATTTCCATCGAGGACAATTTCTTCAATTCTGACCTTTTCACCTCTGGAAATATCAAAAACTAAGTTCACGGAATTGACTCTGGCGGTGTCCTTTACCTCGGCGACGGTCACTTTAGTATCAAAAAAGCCTTTATCTGCAAAGTGTTTTTCCAGTCCTTCGGCGGCATTAACTTTTATATTATCTGTAATAATTCCACCTTTCACCAAAAACTTGTTGACTACTTCATTTAATGATTCATGCTGACTTTTACCAATACCAGTAAAAGAGTGAGTACTTAATCGAGGTCGCTCAACCACAATGATTTCCAGAAAAACGACATCTCCAATATTTTTGGATTTTATGATACGCACATCAGTAAAAAGTCGCAAGTTCCAAAGGTTTTTGATAGCCCTGGGAATTTTTGCTCCGGGAATTCTCACTTTATCTCCAACAACAAGGCCGGAAATACTGATGATTGCATTGTCGTCACTAAATTCAGCGCCAGTTACAGAAATAGCGCCTATTTCGAACTCACCTGGTTTTGAATAATCAAATGTCGGTGTAGAGTCGTTTGAAATTTGACCTGACAAAAAGGTTGTACTCAAAGCAACTAAGGCGAAGAGTAAACTGAAACGTAAAGAAGTATGGTTAATTTTCATTTTAATATATCAATCAAAGAGAAAAAAGGGGTTAATGTGGTTGTATGGGGGTGTTATTTAATGCCTGTTGTTCACTGGTCAGACCGAAGCGCCTTTCTCTTTTTTGAAATTCCAAAATAGCAGTAAAAAGATCATTTTTTCGGAAATCAGGCCATAATAGAGGCGAAAAGTACAATTCAGTGTAAGCAATTTGCCAAAGAAGGAAATTACTTAAGCGGTATTCACCACTCGTCCTTATCAATAGTTCAGGATCGGGGATACCATGAGTACAAAGTCCTTGTTGAAAAACGTTTTCATCAATTTCGTCAGGAGAAAGCAATCCGTTTTTGACTTCGGTAGCAATCATTTTTGTAGCCTCCAGTATTTCCCATTTAGCGCTATAATTCAGCGCTAAAATAAGCGTCATTCTGGTATAATCTTTTGTTTTTTCAATACCGGCCAATAGTGCTTTTTTGGTATATTCAGGAAGTCCGTCTATATTGCCTATGGCCTGTAATCGTATATTATTTTTGTGCAGCGTATCGAGTTCGCGACCTATTGTTTCAACCAATAGGTTCATTAAAGCATTGACCTCGAATTTTGGTCTGGCCCAGTTTTCTGTGGAGAAAGCATAAAGGGTAAGGTACTCAACCCCTATTTCTGCAGCCCCTTCGGTTACTTCCCTAACTGCCTGTATCGCAGAGGTATGACCGAAAATCCTGGCCTTACCCTGACTCTTTGCCCAGCGACCATTACCGTCCATAATTATGGCAACATGTTTTGGTAGCTTTGCTGGAATTATTTGCGATTTTAAATCCGTCATTGGGAAAAAATGAGTTTTCTAAACTGCTTTTTATTAAAACAGTGGACAAAGATAATAAAAGAAATTTTACCCCCTTGATTTCATTCTCTTTACCTTTGATTTTAATATAAAAATGTTGAAAATGGGGCTAAATGAGTGAAAAAATAGTTCATTTTAGTAGGGTAGTTTCAAATTAACATACATTATGATGAAAATATGGTTCGTTTTTTTGGGTGGAGGTCTTGGAAGTTTAGCGCGATTTGGGTTTACATACTATTTGCCTAATGCTTCCAATTTCTCAATACCTACCCTGTCAGCTAATATCCTGAGTTGCTTGATTCTCGGTTATCTTGCCGGGCTAAAAATGCGTGCGAATTTGTCGGATAGTTCTTATTTGATTTTAGCCACCGGATTTTGTGGTGGATTTAGCACTTTCTCCACCTTTATACTGGAAAATTGGCAAGCCGTACGCATTGGAAATATTGGCATAGCCCTTTTCTATTCTTTTTTAAGCCTCTCTCTTGGGTTTCTTGCGCTTTGTCTCGGTTATTTCTTATCCCAGAAATGAATATCGGTATTAACCAATATGGCAATGAACATGAAAAAAAACGAACCAATTTTGTCGGTCTCGACCAGGTCATTAATGGTTAAAAAAGTAAGGATTACGATGAAACTGGTTATGGTAGCCATTGGAATCCAGGGGCGGTGACGAGATCTAGGGTCATTTATCACTCGCTGTCCGGATTTTAATATAGCTAATATCAACAGGCTGAAAATGATAAGTCCTGGAAATCCTTGTTCCACAAGTACCATTAAAAAATAACTATGAATGCCTGATTTTTCTTCATTATTGCTTACATAAGTGCGAAACCCTTTTACTGTGTAGGCTTTATAGTGTTGGACAAAACTACCAGGACCAAAGCCAACAACGGGTTCTTTTACAGACATGTGCGCGCCGGCAACCCAACGATATAATCGCTCCATAGTGCTGATATCTTCTAATTTAACCGTTGCTTCCAGTAAATTGTCAAATTCCGTATGTGAAATGGTCCGATCATAATTTGGCGCAAAAGCTAAATATTTATTATTGTTTGTAAGCCAGAAAATGCCAATGATAACCACTAAAATACTCGCATAAACAAAAGGTATTAAACTTCTCCACCAAATTAAAAGACCGGCAATGGCGGAAATTAAAATGGCACCGTAAGCAGCTCTGGTGAAACTCAGATAAATAGCTATAAGCCACACAGGTAAAAGAATAGTTAGGAATAATCTTGTAAAACTTCCTTTAGAATACTCAAATCGCATTAAAAAAATCCATGGGAATAATAAGGCAAGTAAGGCAGCATAATTTACATGGTTTCTTTGAAACGGATGTAACACGCGATGAATGTCACTAAATGAAAAGCCATAAAAAGCATGCCTGTACCAAATGACTATCACGCTTAAAATCATCGGTAAGAGAACTACCCAAAACATTCGTTTAATGCTCTTTTCGGTCCTTAAGAGGTACCCTGCCATAAAATAAAAAGTACACACGTACCAGATTTTTGCCAATAGAAATTTTAAGGAAATTAAAATAGAATAGGAGCTTAGACTGGTAAAAAAGGTCCAGAAAAGGTGCAAATAAATAAGCAGGGTTATGGGATGCGTAAGGAAGTTACTTCCCATTTTTTTAAAATGTACGAGAAAATATAGCAAACCAATGCCCATTAATCCTATGATGAGAGGCTCTGTAGGCAGGTCAGTTCCCAGTCCATTGTCAAAAGTAATTTCGGTGGAAAGGGGTATAAAAAATAAAAGAAGAAAGAAAATTATTTTAAAATCAATGATGCTAAACCAGATAATCAGACTAACAGGGATGAGCAACAACCAAAGCCATTGATTTTCTACCAGAGAAATAAACCAGGCGATAGTAAAAATAAGAGCAAAGCAAATAAATAAATTACGCTGGGAGGCACTTATTTTTTCGTGAAAAATGGCTAACCCTTTATTTATCATGCAATACTTCCTTCCAGTTAATTTCTTTATATCGGTCCAATGTTATCACTAAGAAAATACTTAGAAGGAATGCGCCCAGTACCGCGCCAAGAACGATGAAGGAACGTTTTGGTCTGCTTTTCATCAAAGGTATTTCAGCCGTTTCCATTTCAAGCAAGGCGGGAATATTGGCATTTTGTGCCGAATAAAGTAGTTTTAATCGTTGTTTTTCCTGTGATATTTGTTCTATGTAAGAATAATACCTTACTTCTAACTCGTTAAGGGTAAGTTGACCTTCATTGAGCATAGTTACCCGTCGTTCTATGGTATCCAATTCAGCTTTTAATCCTTCAGCTTCAGCTTCTAAGTACTGAATGGTATCTTTGGGGATATTACCGCCCGTTTTTAAATTTTTCAGTCTTGCATTCGATCGGATATATTCACTTTTTACCACATCGAATTGCTCAGAAATAATTTCAGATTGCGTTTTAGTATTAAAAAGATTAAATTTCTTTCGCGTCTTGCTCAAGCTATCACTTAAAATTTTGATTTCCAGTTGTTTTTCTGCAATGTCTGTATTTAAGGAATAAATCATTTTTGAATAGCCGTCTTTAATCAATTTTTTAGCCTTCTCATCAATGAGGAAACCAGCATATTGAACCATTTGTGCTGCTAATTCAGGTTTTTTATCTTCAATAATTAAAGAAATCGCATCCCGATCTGTTTTCTCTACAGTATAATAAGAGGAGAATTTTTTTCGTACTTTAAAGTGTGCCTTAGGTGAGGCTGGATTTATTTTATAATTCTTGTAGAGCTGAAAAGAATCAACCATTTCGTCTATGATGACATTAGATTCTGCAATAATTAATAAGCGGTCTATATCTTCTTCACCCCCATAATATCGTATTTGTTCGGAGCCCCCAAATAAATTCTCGGGCCTGGATTGTTCCGGACTTATGGCCAGGAATTTTGCTTCGGCAGCGTAGAAATCAGGCATAAATAACGTTACCACAATCGATAGTACACCTGAAAAAAAAGTAAAAAATAAGACGGGCTTTCGCCATCGAAACAATATGGTAATTAAGCTTAATAAGTTCGTCGGTTTGGGTTCCATAAATTATCTGATGGTTTCACTAAATAAATGAGTCCATTCATTTTTTTTAATCATTCCTGTTGATATCATAGCTATTCCTGTGGAAAATAAACCGGCTAAAAGAATAAATGGTATATTAGAAAGCTTGAAAGGCAGGTATGATTTAGTTAAAAAAATAAATAACATAGTTAAAAAAGAAAAAATTAAAATGCTAAGGATTAAGGACAAAGACCGTTTTACCAGTTGTTTTTTTATGCACAGGGTTATTTGTAAAATAAGAGCCAATGATTGTGTTATCAATGACGCTAAAGCTACGCCTGGAATAGAAAGTAATGGTAAAAGAACAAAAATCAGCACCAAATTAAATCCTAAAATCAAAGCGAAGATACGATTCATTGACCAAAGGCTGCCTGAAGCGGTTAATAATGTACCGTAAATATAATTTCCGCTCATCGGGATAAGGGCTAATATAAGTATTGAAAAGGTTTGTACCATTTCAAGCGTTGCATTTTTATATAAAATAAGAATGATTCCCTCTGAAAAAATAGAAAAACCTATGGCGAGGGGCAGGGTGATTGTCCAAAGTAAGCGAATGGCTATGTTGGCTAAATTTGCTGTGGTTTCCTTTTGGTGAATACTTTTTGAAAATAGGGGTAGCAATAATCCTGCAAATAAATATCCGATAATATTTACAGCTTCTAATATTCTAAAACTTCCAGCGTAAATGGCTGAACTACTAAATTTATCCGATGAAAAAAAGGGAATAATTAAGGTATCAATTCTTGAACTGATGCTCATTAATAACACCAGAATAGCATAAGGTAATCCCTCTTTGAGTAATAATTTTAGTTTGGATTTGTCAAAATGTAGCTTGAATGAGAAGGCATTTTTATATAAAATAAATACGGCGATACTTATTGTCAAAAGAATAGAGAGTAGTTGAACCGATGTAAAAAGTACAATGGTTATTTTTGAATGTAAGGAGGGGACACATAAAAAGGTACCCATTACCAGGATACTTAAGCTTTTGTCGGTAATAGATAAAATACTATCTAAGCGGTAAAATCCCAGCCCGGAGAGGGTTGCTCGCAGAAACAATAAAAAGGAACTGCTTAATTGAAAAAGCAAAATGACCGTCAGAAAAAGGGGGTATTTAGTCCAAAAGTCAAGGAAAAAGGCAACGAGGCTGGTTAACGTAACATAAAGTAGAGATAAAATAGCTTTTAAGGACAAGAAATTTGGGTATTGCTCCCTGGCTTCCTGTGCATTTAGTGCACAGGTCCGGGTTAACCAGGATTGTAAGCCAAAGTCCGATAAAATTTGAAAAATAAAGGATAGATTAAAAAGGGTAAAATATACGCCGTACTCTTCGGGGGGGAGTATGTTTTGAACCCCCCTGTCTATACCCAACAAATATAACGGTTTGATGACGGCATTCAGGAAAAGGACCAAAAGGATATTCCCCTGAAAATCACGGTGTAATTTTTTTGAATCCTCCATGTTTTATTAAACCAGCATTGGCCGGTTATTCATAACGAAGAGATTCTATCGGATCTAATTCTGCTGCCTTCATAGCGGGATATAAGCCTGAGAATAAACCAACTATCGTACAGGTAAACACGGCTACACCAATCCAAAGCCAGGGAATTAAAAAACTACCGCCCATTAAAAGAGTGACACTATTCCCAATGAGCACACCGAAAATAATGCCCACAATACCGCCCATTAAACTGATAAATATAGCTTCCGTTAAAAATTGAATGAGGATAACCCGTTTGGTTGCTCCTAAAGCTTTTGAAATACCAACTTCCCGGGTACGTTCCGTAACTGAAACCAACATGATATTCATGAGGCCAATGGCAGCACCAAGGAGGGTGATTACCCCAATAACCACGGCGGCTAAGCGCAAATAAAGGGTGTTTTCTTTAATGACATCAATTAAACTGTCGCTTCGTTGAATCTCAAAATCATTGTCATCCCAGGTGCGAAGTTTTCTTATATTCCTTAATAAACCTGTGGCTACGGCAATACCATAGTCAATTTGAGTAGGTTCGTTAACAGCCACTAAAATTTTATAATTTGAATTGGCATTAGCATAGTATTTTTTACCTGTTGCCAGAGGAATAATCACTCGGCGGTCTTCATTTCCACCCATGGCTGAACCTTTAGATGCCAGAATACCGATTACTTTTATTTTTAGTTTCCCTATAGATATGATTTTATTAAAGGCTTTTTCTGGTTTCCCGTCGAAAAGAAGATTCACGATATCAGCGCCAATGACTCCTATGGGTAAACCGTCTAAGGCTTCTGATGCTGAAAAATTCCGACCTATAGCCACATCAAATCCTTTTGCCTCAAGATAATTTTCATTTACGGCATAAATAGCTACGTTGGGATTGGTTTTAATTTCACCAAAACCTACAGCAGCATTACCTGTGCAGTTAAAAGAAATAGAGGTTTCCGCGGGAAAAATAAACCGCTCTTTAAAATCAACGGCTTCTCTATAAGTAAAAATCTTACCTCTTTTTTCAACAAAACCCCCTCTTCTTCCTCTTGCTCCGTCCGAGGATAGCGGGTCAATTTCAAATACATTGGCACCAAGATCTGAAAAACTATCGTTCAATGAATAAATGGTGCTGTCAATAGCTGTTAAAATACCTACTAAAGCCATGATGCCAAAGGCGATAATCATCAAGGTTAAAATAGCACGCAATAAATTTGCTCGGATAGACCGAAGGGCTAAACGAATATTTTCAAGTAGATTCATTTATATACTAATTAATTCGAACGCAATATAAGCATAAGAAGGTTGGGACTGCACTTAAATTAGATAAATAGGGTTATTCCTTAGATAGATAAATGTATTTTGTCCTTGCATCCCCGATGGACTTACCTATATTTGTTGAAAAAATGTTTCGCTCAATCCTGATATCCTTCCTTTTTACGCTTGTTTTTTCATGCTCCCAAAAGGGGGAAGTGAATAATCAACCAAATTCCTCTTTTTTTTCTATGATAGATTTTATGGAGGAAGAGAAAAATTGGATGGTAAATAACAAAATATCTTTAACTAAAACTTTATCGTTAAACGGAGAAACGGATACCTTATATATAGATCAGCCAAATTTTGCATCGGAATTGGATGTATTCATAAAATCTGATATTAACAGACCGTCACTATCTGACAAATATATTGTAGATTCTATTTTCAGTTCAGGTAAGTTATATAAAATTACCTACACAGCTAAAGATGAAAAGGTAAATACAAGAAAGCTCAGCATTCAATTTGATAGTCATAATAAAGTGGTACTTATTGACATCAGATTGTTTAACGGTAGTCCGATTACTAAGAATGTTCAGCACCTTATATATAGGCCTAAGGCTGGATATGTTATAAAGGACGATCAGTATTTTATGGGAAATAAGGACGAAATAATGGTAGAAGGCTCTTTTAAACAAAAAAGGAGATAGTCATACTATCTCCCCGTGTTCAACAGTGTAAAGGGTAATCTAAAAAAATTTTTAAGTTGAAAACGGGAGCAATTATTGATGACGTAAATATATATTAAACTTAGTTAGTATTTGTATTTTTTTTAAAAAAAAAGAGGCAGCGCTAATAAAAATGCACTACCTCCGCCCTAACCAAATAAAACCAAATTATTTTAAAGCATTTTACTGCGCATTGTGATAGTAGCAAATAAATATTGCTAATTTTAAAAATATTTCATAAAAATAGTAATTTGTTTGAATTTTTACAAATTTTATAAAGGACAAAAGAATTGGGACGATTTTTTTAAAATGGCATTACCATAGAATAGTTTTTAATTACTCTTTTTCCCAAATTAAAATTTTTGTAGAAAGGGAATCAAGAAATTATTTTTTTTATCATAGAAAGTAAAAACTTTTTATTTTTTAAATTAAACGTTAAAACGATTGATTATGAAAAAAATAGGGACACTATTTTTATTTTTAATTATTTCCTTTTTGGGGCTAAATGCTCAGGCACCAAAAGCAAATAATGAGGACGCTTTTTTTATCCGGAAAATATATGATGAAGCCTTGACTAGCAATGTTTCGTATGAATGGTTGACCTTCCTTTGTAAAAAAATAGGGGCACGTATCAGTGGTAGCCCTCAGGCCGCCGCCGCTGTAAATTATACAAGACAGATACTTGACACACTCGCTTTAGATAGTGTTTGGCTGCAACCTGTTATGGTTCCACATTGGGACAGAGGGGATAAGGAGGTAGTTCGTATCGTCGGATCAAAAAGTCAGGGTGACATTACTTTACGTGCGCTTTCATTAGGAAATTCTATAGGAACTGGCCCGGCAGGACTCACCGCTGAAGTGCTGGAGGTGAAGAGTCTGGATGAATTAGACCAATTAGGGAGCAGTCAAATTACAAATAAAATTGTCTTTTTTAACAGACCTATGGACCCAAGACCGCTTAATACTTTTAATGCTTATGGTTCAGCAGCTGATCAGCGTGGTTCTGGAGCAGCCAGAGCAGCAAAATATGGTGCAGCAGCCGTTTTGGTGCGTTCTTTAACTAACCAGCTTGACGCTCATCCTCATACAGGCGGAATGACTTACCAACCCGGGATTCCGCAAATTCCAGCCTTGGGCATCAGTACCTTAGATGCTGAGATTTTAAGTGATTTACTTAAAAAAGAAAGCGTTAATGTCTATATCAGAAATACAAGTCGCATGCTCTCCGATAAATTATCTTATAATGTCATCGGGGAAATAAAGGGGACAGAATATCCAGATCAGGTCATCGTAGTAAGCGGACATCTCGATTCATGGGACGTTGGTGAGGGAGCACACGACGATGGTACCGGTTGCGTTCAGTCTATGGAGGTTTTACGTCTTTTCAAGAAATTGGGGTACAAACCTAAAAGAACTATTCGCTGCGTATTATTTATGAATGAAGAAAATGGCCTGCGAGGGGGTCGGGAATATGCAGCGCAAGCTCTATTAGCCAAGGAAAAGCATTTTGCGGCTATAGAATCTGATAGAGGTGGATTTACCCCACGTGGATTTACTTGTGAAAGTTCAAATCCTGATTTTGAAAAACAGTTAAAAAGGCTAAATGAATCCTTCTTTTTATTGGAATCGTATGGTTTGTTCCTAAAACCAGGAGGTTCCGGAGCGGATATTGGGCCATTAAAACCTCAGGGCGTATTTTTGGTTGGTTTTGAACCTGATTCACAACGGTATTTCGATTTTCACCATACAGCTACCGATGTTCTCGAAGCGGTAAATCCCAGAGAATTAAAATTAGGTTCAGCTTCAATGGCCAGTTTAATATTTTTAATGGATAAATTTGGCCTTTAAAATAAATTTATGCTGGACGAAAACTTAGTTGAAGTAGGGAATCTTTGGTTTAAACCAATTATTTCTGAAGAGGTTATAAAAGATAAGGTGAATGAAATGGGTATTCTCCTCGGAAAAGAACTCAATGGCAAAAATCCAATCCTTATTGGCGTCCTGAATGGTTGTTTCATTTTTATGGCAGATTTGGTTAGGGCGATGAATATCCCTTGCGAAATTGCCTTTTTAAGAATGAAATCATACGAAGGAACAGTCTCTTCAGGAAAAATGGATGTGGTGCTACCGCCTGATGTTTCCTTTGAAGGTAGAACCGTTTTATTGGTTGAAGATATTGTTGATTCAGGAAAAACGCTGGCCTATTTATATGATATGCTATATGAAGCTAAAGTTTTGTCGGTTACTTCCGTGGCTTTACTTTATAAACCGCTGGCAATTAAATATCCAATTCAACCTGATCATCATTGCTTCTCTATAACCAATGAATTTGTCATAGGATATGGACTTGATTATAATGAACAGGGGCGACAATTAAGTCACCTATATCAACTTACAGAAAAACCAATAATATGATCGATTTGGAATGGCTGACCACTCAGGTAGCCGGATTAGTGAGAGAAACAGGTGTTTTTATTGCTGCGGAATTAGGTAAAGTGGCTAATGACCAGATTGAAACAAAAGATAAAAATAGCCTGGTCAGTTATGTGGATAAGACTGCAGAACAAATGTTGGTGAAGGGATTGAAACCGTTGCTACCTGGTGCATCTTTTATGACGGAGGAAGAAACAGATCAAGCGCAAAAAACGAGTTCGGCATATACCTGGATTATTGATCCTTTAGACGGAACCACTAATTTTTTACACCAATTGCCCTGTTTTGCCATTAGTGTTGCCCTGGCTTATAACAATGAAATTCAGATAGGGGTGGTTTTAGAGATTAACAGGGGAGAACTTTTTAAAGCATGGAAAGGTGGGGGAGCGTACTTGAATAATAACCCAATCCGAGTAAGCAATACCCATAAACTGGAAGATGCTTTGATAGCTACCGGATTTCCATATATCGATTTTTCTCATTTTGATGTTTATCTGCCCGTTTTTAACCATTTGTTGCGGAATTGCAGAGGTATCAGAAGATGGGGTGCTGCAGCGGTCGATTTGGTTTACGTTGCTTGCGGTAGGTTCGATGGTTTTTTTGAAGGCTCACTCAATGCCTGGGATGTCGCCGCGGGCTTATTGATCGTTGAAGAAGCCGGAGGTTCAAGTTGCGATTTTAATGGTGGGAATGCACAATGGTTTGGTGGTAAAGTGATTGCGGGAAACAAGCACATAAATCAAGAGCTAAAAAACTTATTCCTAACTATTCCACCACAACCTTAGGGGCTATTTCTTGTTTATAGCACAAACAAAATACAATGAAAATAGCTGCTTTTAGAAAGGCTCATTTCAATGCGGCGCATCGGTTACATAATCCAGGTTGGTCCGATGAGCAAAATATAAAAATGTTTGGCTTGTGCAATAATCCTTACTATCATGGGCATAATTATGACCTGGAAGTAAAGATTGTGGGCGAAATCGATCCTCAAACTGGCTATTTAATAGATTTAAAGTATTTGAAAGATCTGATTAAAGAAGAAATTGAGGATCGGTTCGATCATAAAAATCTTAATCTGGAATGTCCTGAATTTAAGGATTTAAATCCGACGGCAGAAAATATTTGTGTCGTTATCTGGCATATTTTAAGAGCAAAAATGGAATTAAAATATGATATCGTGGTTCGTTTGTACGAAACCCCACGGAATTATGTAGAATACCCGGCATAAAATCTGTTGTTTTCAAAAGTTAAAGTTATTTGTATGAATAAGCGTACTCATTTCTTGATTTTGGCGATGCTTTTAGTGTTTGTTTCAGGCTGCGCTGAAAAAATCGAAGTTGTTTTTCCTGTTAATGCCTACGAATATGGATTTTTCTCAGGTTTATGGCATGGCTTTATTGCTCCCTTCTCTTTAATAGGGATGTTTTTTGACATGGATGTAGTCGTATTTGCCACTAAAAATACAGGGCTTTCTTATGGGTTAGGTTTCTTGATTGGTTCGGGAGGTTGGGGAATATTGGCCTCGAACGCCCGAAAAAGAAAGGATTGACAATCATCCATTGTGGTCAATTTTATAAGTTTTAGTTCTTTTTGGCTATAAAAATATAATTTAAGGACGATGTGGTTAATGACAGGTGTTAAAATAATTATTTGAATAGTTTATGCCTTTTTGTTATTTACCATTAATTCCAATACCTAAGCCAAACAAAACAGCTACAAAAGTGATGTGAATAATGATAACTGCTTTTTGCCAGAAGGGTCTTTCCATCCATTTTTGGTCCGGGTTAAATGGGTCAAATGCCAGGGCAATACCTAATGACGAAGCGGTTTGCAAATAATCTGTTGAAAAAAAGACTTGATACAAGCCTATGAGCAAAAAGCCGATGTAGAGAAATTTATTGAATGATGTCTTCATTTTTTGTGACAAATATAAGTATTAAAATTTTCCAGATAGAATACCTAAGAGCCATTTTCAAAAATAGGGTAGGATAGTCTAAAAAAATACCTTATATTGTGAAACACATATATAACTATTATCATGACAGAGTCTCATCCCTGGTTGAAAAATTATCCTGCCGGCATTCCCGCTAATATTAATCCTGATGTATTTCCTAATCTAAATGAACTGATTATCGTTGCTTTACATAGGTACGGAAATAAAACAGCCTTTTCTTGCATGGATAAAAAGTTAACCTTTAATCAGGTTAATAAATATGCCGATCATTTTGCTGCCTTTTTGCTTGGCAAGGGGCTTCAACCGGGAGATCGGATTGCCATCATGATGCCTAATCTCTTGCAATATCCCATTGCTTTATTCGGTGCTATTCGAGCCGGGTTAGTTGTTGTGAATACCAATCCGTTGTACACGCCAAGGGAAATGCAATATCAATTTGCCGATTCGGGGGCAAGGGCCATAGTTATTGTTGAAAACTTTGCGTCGAACTTGCAAAAAATTATAGGTGAGACTTCCATTGAACTGGTCATAAAAACCAGTATTGGCGAAATGCTCGGTTTCCCAAAGGCACAAATCGTAGATTTTGTCATTAAAAATCTAAAGAAAATGGTACCGGCATATCATTTGCCCAATGCCATATCATTTTCAAAAGCATTGGCAGAAGGAAGCCATTTTCCAAAACCCGATATTCACCCACTTCCCGAGGACACCGTACTTTTACAATATACAGGGGGAACCACTGGGGTGTCAAAAGGAGCAATGCTGACGCATAGAAATTTGGTAGCTAATGTGTTGCAAAATAGAGCCATCATGCAGCCCTTCCTGTCGGAAGGTGTTGAAGTAGCGCTATGTGCTTTACCGTTATATCATATTTTTGCTTTTACGGTCAATTGCTTATCAATGCTTCAGTTTGGCGCTCATTCGGTATTGGTTACCAATCCGAGAGATATCAATGGTTTAATTAAAACGATAAAAGATAATCCGCCCAGTTTAATTACTGGCATTAATACCTTATTTAATGCCTTGTTACAGCAAGATGACTTTGTAAAATTAGATTTTTCGAAGTTAAAAGCTACCGTTGGAGGTGGTATGGCGGTTCAAAATCCGGTAGCTGTTGCCTGGGAGAAAATAACGGGTTGTTATCTGGCTCAGGGATATGGATTGACCGAAACATCCCCCACTTTGTCTGTCAACCCTATTGATGGCAATGGGAAATTGGGAAGTATAGGATTGCCATTACCTTCTACGAGCATGAGAATTGTTGACGATAGTGGGAAAGTGCTGGAGCCGGGAGAAATTGGGGAAATTCAGGCTTCGGGCCCTCAGATTATGAAAGGTTATTATAATCAGCCAGAGGAAACGGCGGTTTCGTTGAAAGATGGCTGGTTTTCAACTGGAGATTTGGGCTACATGGAACCTGACGGATTTTTCAGAATCGTAGATCGTAAGAAGGACATGATTCTCGTTTCGGGTTTTAATGTTTATCCCAATGAAATTGAAGAGGTTCTCGTTTCTCATCCCGACGTGTTAGAAGCTGCGGTAGTAGGCATGCAAGACGGTAAATCGGGGGAAGCGGTAAAAGCTTTTGTCGTGTTAAAAAACAAGGGAACCCATAAAAAGGAATTATTAGCGTATTGCAGGGAAAATTTAACGGCTTATAAAATACCGAAAGAGATTGTTTTTAAAGATGAATTACCTAAGACCAATGTTGGAAAAATACTTAGGAGGGAGCTGAAATCGGAGTAATTAAATAGTAGTTAGCGTCTCCATTCAGTCTGAAAAACTTCGTCCGTTATCTCTAGCCTGTTTTTTGCTACTTTATATATGGGGCTAATAGGCCTTTGTGATAGCAAAGGATAAAAAATGGATGATTTTCTAAGACCTATGCCCGAGATGGATAATAGATTTTTCGACGATAGATTTTATAGGTGAAATTTACCCCTAACACCCGGTTCTGAATCACGGATTTTAAGGATTACCGGATTTCACGGAATATAACGTATGTCTTCGTTTTAAACATAATGCTTATTCATAGAGTACTCTTTCCTGTAAACTTATAGGGCATAGCCCCGCCAACATTGATATAGTTCACTGTTTTACCATAAAACTGTATTGGGAACCGAAACCCCGCTTTTGGAGTAAGTACTATTACCTGCTGCCGTTTTTTCTGTCCGAAGCGGTGTCAGTCCAAGTTTGCTACTCCGAAAATTTTGTAAATGTATTTCCATCGTATTTAAATAACTTCATCCCATTGCTACTAAACCACAAGTTTCCTGATTTGTCCAACAATATAGGAATGAAGTCCTTTGTAATTGTTCCGTCTTTTTCGGTTAAAATGTTGAGTGTTTTGCCATCATAAAATCCCAAGCCATCTTGGGTGTCAAACCATATTTTTTCGTTTGTATCTTCTAATATATTGTATGAACCATTTTGGTGTTGGTCTTTAAAAATATTTTGAGTAAAAGTTTTTCCGTCATATTTACCTACTCCTTTAAAGGCGGTTGCAAACCATAGATTGCTTTGTTTATCTTCTATAATGCGGTCTGTTCGTCCAATTTCTTTGTAAGGAATAATAATGGATAAGGACTTTCCATCAAAACGTGAAACACCTTCACCAGCGCATTCCGCAAACCAAATGTTTCCATTTTTTGCTTCTAAAATTGAAAATATTCCTTTGAGTTTTAAACTGTCTTTATTGGTAACAGTTTTTTTATCTAAAAAACGGGTAAACTCTTTTGCTTTGTAGCAATAAACACCATCATCTGTTCCGATCCAAATAGTTCCGTTTTTATCCTGCAACATACTCCATACAGCATTTTCGCTTGGTGTGGTATTGTTGTTAGAATTACTTAAATAGGATGAACTATGGTTACTTAAAACTATTGGTATGCTGTTAAATTTATTTCCATCAAAACGATTTAGTCCCTTTTTTGTGCCAACCCAAATATTACCTGTTTTGTCTTGAAGAATAGAATAAATGATATCACTGTTTAATCCTTGCTCCATTCCAAAATGAATAAATAATTTTCCATTATATTTATAGAGTCCTTTGCCATAACTACCGAACCATAAATTACCTTCAGCATCTTCAATACTATATCCCAAGCGAACATTGTTATTAGTTGCTGTTGACTTTGGTATTTTAGCTTGTCCGCTCAATGTATTTTCATTATCTTTTTGTGTTACTGGTTTAACTTGTCCGTTGCAGGAAGTCAAAAAAGTCAAAACTAACAGCAGAGAATAAATTGGGGTTTTTAAGAATTTTTTGGTCATTATTAACTGGTTCTATAATGTTAAATTTTTGTCTGTTTGTTAGAAGTTAACACTTTCCCCAACGGTTGAAAGTAACTAGCTTATACCCGAAAGAATCTTTGGTATAGCCACTCAATTTGGTGTGTATTAGCGAAGGATTAGTTCGTTTTTTTTCTAAACGAAGATAAACTATTTAAGTCATAAACATAAATAGACTTGTAGAAAAACCGTTGCGCCTGCGGCAGGGTTAGGACGCTTTCAAGCTGTTAGTAGCTTGGGCTGTCTATATGTCATCTGATTTTAGTTCATACTTTGTACTTCGGCCACCTTGGTCACTTTTTATCAGTATTCCTTTTTCTATAAGGTCTTGAATATCGCGCAATGCTGTGTCTTGCGAACACTTTCCAATTTTAGCCCATTTTACAGTGTTTAATACTCCATTAAAATCAACCATTAATATATTTAAAATTTTTATCTGTCGGTTATTGAAATTAAATTTTGAATTTTTCATCCAGAAATAATGCTTGTGAATAATTTTTTCTAGAATTACATCTGAATATTCAATAGCATTTAACAAAGAATGTAGAAACCATTCCAAATAGCGAGTAATATTCATTCCTCCTTTCTGAGTATTTTCTAAGATTTCATAATAGGAATTACGTTCCTTGCGAATTTGAGTTGACATACTATAAAACCTGTAAGATTGCTCGTCAGATTGAGAGAGAAGCATGTCACTAAGCGCTCTGGATATCCTTCCGTTGCCATCTTCAAGCGGATGTATTGTAACAAACCATAAATGTGCTATCGCTGCTTTAAGAACTAAATCAGTTTTATTTTCTCGATTAAACCATTCAAAAAACAACGTCATTTCATTTTCAATTTGCATAGAAGGCGGTGCTTGGTAATGAACTTTTTCTTTTCCTAATGCTCCAGATACAACCTGCATAGGTCCTGTTGAATCGTCACGCCATTGTCCAGCTATAATCCTGTGCATTCCACTTCTTCCATTAGTAAAAAGTGCGGAATGCCAGGAAAAAAGTCTTTCTTTAGTTAATTCTTTGTCATAATTCTTAGTTGCGTCAATCATTAAATCGACCATTCCATCAACATGTCTTTCTGAATAGATTAATCCTGATATATCCAAGCCTAGCTTTCTTGCAATGGATGATCTTACTTGTTCCTTATCTAAGGCCTCGCCCTCAATTTCTGTTGATTTAATAATTTCCTGGGTTAAGATTTCAAGATTTGCCTCGCTTCGTAATTCAAACCCTAACATCCCCATTTTCCCAATTAGCTTGCCTTGTCTGTTTCTTACCATAGAAATTAATGGTAATAACTTCTCGCTATTCCATTCAAATATTGGCCAATTTGATTGCTCGTATATATACATTTAAGTTTTATCTCCGCTTATCTTGCGTTAAAAGTAACTGTTAATCTCCGCACCGCAAAACTTTCTCCGCATTATTTGCGTGGAATAAACCGGTTATTCTCCGCATAGACATTACTAGCCTTTGCCACTAAGGTGCTGCTAGCGGTTCGTTGTTTTACCATCATCATTTTTATATTCTAAAATATCAGCTGGTTGGCAGTCCAAGGCTTTACAAATAGATTCTAAAGTACTAAATCTAATTGCTTTTGCTTTTCCTGTCTTTAAGATGGAAAGGTTTGATAATGTCAAATCAACTCTTTCTGAAAGTTCATTGAGAGAGATTTTACGCTTAGCCATCATCACATCTAAGTTTACAATGATTGGCATGGCTTAAACAGTTAAATCGTTTTCGTTTTGCAATTCAATTCCTTTTTTGAATACCTGTGAGATTACAAATAATATCGCAGCCATCATCAGAAATGCAGCCGCGTCGTTCCAGTACTTTTCTACATGACTAACTTCATAACCTCTATGGATAAGTTGTTTGGTATATTGATGAGCAATGACACTGACAATAGCAATAGAGACTACTTCATAACTAATTTTTTCAATCAGTTTTGCGATTTCAATATCAAACGGTTTTACCAGATTCAGTTTCTGGAAGATCTTCACTACCAGGTAAAACAGGTAAGCCTTTAGCACAGCCAGTGCCACCACAAAGCCCATCAAACCAACAAATTGTGGAAATTGGTTTGCATACATTTCAGAGAGGTCTAAACCATTGTGGATATCTTGGCTGGCAATAGGTTTAAACAAAGAAAACAGGAAATTGATAATTAAGGCCCCAGCCTCAATACATAGCCCTATAAAAGCAATCCAGGACGCAACATGTAACACTTTTAGAATAGCATCATTTTTCTTTGACATAAGCTTAAAATTATGATGCAAATATAATAAATAAATATTGATAATCAATAAAAAATTATTAATAATAAATGTATTTTTCAAATGTACTTTTGGAAAACTGATGTTGGCAGTAGTTTTATTTTGTCTTTTCAAATATGCTTTGCCCATAATTTGTTTTATGTCCAGAATTTATAGCTGCACAAGCTCCTCCTATCCGCATGATTTTATTCTGACCCTTGAATAATGGGCGCATCATCTGAAAAATAAGCGCTAATGACCTCACAGCCTCTACATTTTCCCAGGTCATACCTGATTATTTAGGCACCTAAAGAAGCAAAAGAAACTATGTCGATACCAACCTCCCAGTTAGTTACTAATTCTGTCTCGAAAAAATATTGCTTTACCATTTCGGGGTATGTCAAAACATCCCAAATTTTTCAACTAGTTCATTAACAGTCGTTTGGTAGTGAATTTTTAAATGCGTCTGCATATTTATTTTTTTGAAGTTCGCATTGCTTTTACTTTTTGGATTTTTGGGTCATTTACAAATTGCTCATATTCTTTTGTTTCTCGTCCAAATATTGCAATTTTTCCATTTTTATCTGAATGAACACCAAAGCCACAGCGTTTTGTTAATGGTGAAGCCCTAAAACAAGGCTGTCCTTTGGAAAAAAATTGTTCCCTTGCTTCTTTGTATTCCGATTTTGTCAAATTGTTTCTGTCGGCATAAACTTGAAATAGAACATCGTCAGAAGTATATTCATAAGGATTTTTTAAGACAAGTTCTAATTGCATTTCCGCAACTGTTTTGTTGTTTCCTTTTGGTTTAGGAATTTCGCCAATGTCAGTTGGACAGTCGTCTGCAACTTCTATAAATGTGTCAATATAATTTGTCGTATGCACTTTCATTTTCTGTCTGTTTTTTTTTTTCTGTTTCTGGTTTCACAATGCTTGCCGCTGTTATGGGTTGGGCTTCTTTTTCTGTCGTCAACAACTAAACTTGTCATTCAGTCCTTTTCCTTTAATACCTGTTCTTTGTATTTTCCTATTCGACCAATTCTTGCTTGTGATGAATTGGGTTGTGAAAAATTAATGATATAGCCCCTTTGTCGTCCCGCTGTTAATACATAAAATGCTTTTTTAATGCAGGGTCTTGATCAAATGCTTCAAGAAGTTCGTCAGGAATTGGTTCATGGTTTACTTTGAACATTGGTAAATTTTATAATTCTGTCTGACTGCAAATTCCTTTGTTGTCGAATAATTTTGTGTTCGACTGTTAGTAAAATTCCTTTATAAAATGCAATGTTTGCTGATTCCTTCAATGCACCGACTGAAACAATGTTTTTCCCTTTGAGTTTATAAACTGGTGCTCCCCACTTTATTTCTTCTTAAATTAAAATTTTATAATTAGCCATTTATTAGTTTTCTGTCTGCTGGTCTGAAATACCAGGACACAATTGTTAATACAAGCAATAAACCAGGTCCAAAATATTCAACGGCTTCATCTGCTGCGGCAATGTGTGTAAATATTGCTCCAGACATCAAAAAGAAAAATCCTGCATACGCCCATTCTTTTACCAATGGAAATTTTGAAACAAGTACTGCAATAACTCCTAATATTTTCCAAACACCTATAATTGTTAAGAAGTAGGAAGGATAGCCAAGGGTATTCATTTTTTGAACTTCTTCTTCCATTTGAATAAGTTGGACTATTCCTGTGGACACCATTCCTAAACTTAGCCAAATGGTTGCTACCCAATAAATGATTTTATCTCTCTTTTTCATTGTCAGTTATTTTAATTTACTGATTAATTTCTCGAGTTGGTTATGAGCCATATTAATTCCTTGACCAAAAGGAAGTTTAAGCATATTGTCTCTGTCTGCCACTGACCTGAAAACAATTTTCATTGTCAGTTTGCTTTTGTCATCTGTAATTGGTTCAAAATCTAAAAATTCAAGTTGAACAGAGGCTGTCTAAAAAGCCCATCTTGATTAAAAAAAGAATCCCCGATACAAAAGTGTCGGGGATTTTTGTTTGTTCCTCAAAGATTTTTATCTTAGAGGTGCAACACAAACAACATGGCAAATATACAATTCAAACAACTTCCATTATCCGCTCCGAGCTTATTTCCAGAAGATATTTTTGAAAAAATATCCGTTAATCATCCCGTTCGATTAGTCAGTGAAGTGGTTGATCAGCTAAATATAGATGCTGTTATTAAGCAATACAAAGGAGGAGGCACTACAAGTTATCATCCCCGAATGATGATAAAAATATTGTTTTATGCCTATACAAATAATATATATTCATGCCGTAAAATAGAAAAAGCATTACAGGAAAATATCCACTTTATGTGGCTCTCAGGCCATAGCACCCCAGACTATAGAACGATTAACTATTTTAGAGGTAAAAGACTAAAGGATCAAATACAAAAACTATTTGCTGAGGTGGTGAGACTTCTACACGATTTAAATTATTTGAGCCTGGATGTTCAATACATTGATGGTACAAAAATTGAATCCGCCGCCAATAGATATACCTTTGTTTGGAAAGGAGCCGTAGAAAAAAACAAGGCAAAGTTAGAAACAAAAATTGAGGCTGTACTTCATGAAATAGCCTCCCAAATCAAACAAGATCAGTCGGCGTTATCTAAAGATGAGACGCCCAGACCTATAGATAGCGGTGAACTCAGAACTAGATTAGCAGCGTTAAACGAAAACGTAAAGGATATCGACAAGCCTACCAGGAAAAATATAAAAAAATTAGAGGAGGATTATCTTGTTCGATTAGAAAAGTATGAGAACCAACTGGAAATACTGGGGGAGAGAAACAGTTATAGCAAAACAGATGAGGACGCTGTTTTTATGAGACTAAAGGATGATCACATGCAAAATGGCCAATTGAAACCAGCATACAATACGCAAATCAGTACAGATAATCAATTTATTACACACTACAGCATACATCAAACAACGGTCGACACGACTACTTTAGAAGA
>Ga0247841_10005321_pt1 | contig 20953 bp, 30 predicted proteins | sample LaCruzMarch2015__2_FD_192410 | JGI IMG/M metagenome (GOLD analysis project Ga0247841, IMG submission 192410) | Freshwater microbial communities from meromictic Lake La Cruz, Castile-La Mancha, Spain - LaCruzMarch2015_18m | ecosystem: Environmental > Aquatic > Freshwater > Lake | place: Spain... | reverse complement strand
TGCATCACCAAGGCATTGGAAATTTTGAAAAAATATTCTGACACGGAATCTGAAGAGGAAACTGATGAAACAGAATTTGAAGCTGATGAAGAGCCCGAAATGGAAGATGCTGATGCAGATAAAAATATTGAAGCGGAATCTAAGGAAGTGGCTAAAGGCGAAGCGCTAGAAGAAAAGCGCAAGAAAGCCAAGAAGGCCAAGAAGGATGCTGACGAGAAGGCCGAAAAGGAAGAGAAGAAAAAAAAATAAGCTTTCTTTAGTAGCGAAATTGTAGAATGGGCTATCAGAAGTAATATTCTTTTGGCCCATTTTTTTTGATAAATACTATTATGATACCACATTATTCACAGGGTGATGAAGAAGAAAAAATCTTGGAATATTTTTCTGGTCAACATCCAATGACGACGAGATTTTTGGATATTGGTGCGCACGACGGTTTACATTTCAGTAATACATATAAATTGGCAACTTTAGGGTGGGGTGGGGTGTGTGTTGAAGGTAGTGCACATGCATTTAAATATTTGGTTGCGTGTCATCAACATAATTCAAACATCCAATGTATTAATAAAATTATAGATGTTGATAGCCATTTAGCATCGTTTTACAATTCAATTGATAATATTTCATCACTATCAAAGGAATTTATTTCAAGATGGAAAGATTCGACATTTGTTGAATCACAGGAACAAACATTGTCAATTAATGGATTGTTTGATTTAATTGGAATTGATTTTAGTTTTATTTCAATTGATATTGAAGGAAGTACTTTTGATGTTTTTTCCAAATTTAATTTTGATACATTAACCAAACTTCAATTAATTTGTGTTGAACACGATGGTGGTTATCACACCCAACACATATTGGATGTTATTAAACCATTTGGGTTTTCTTTGTGGCACTGTTCTGGTGAAAATTTATTACTTGGAAAATAATTTCTGTGAATGTCATAAGTTTTTCATTATTTATTGGAACTCCAAGATATTCAGCATGTTATTGTAAATTTGCACCTGGGGCGCTACTTTCAACACGTGCGTTGTATCCGGATTGGGAAATACGAGTATATCACGATGGTAATATTCCACACAGTGTTAAAGCTATTGCTACATTAATTGATGCTAAATTATTTGATCTTGGTTCTTTGGATTCATTTGGCAAAAAATGTTTATGGCGTCTTATACCATTATTTGGTTTAACTGATGGAGTGTTATTATGTCGTGATATTGATAGTATTGCTTTGCCAAAGGAACGATTTGCTGTAGAACAATTTTTAAATTTACATGGGTCATGTCACAACATTGTTGATCATGTTGAACATAATATAGAACTTATGGGTGGTTTATGTGGTATTGATACAAAGGAATTTCGTATTGCATTTCCAACATTAACATTTGATACTATTCCACACATATTTTTTGATTATGTTAATCCTGGTTCTGACCAATCATTTTTATGCAAAGTGGTTTATCCAAAATTGAAATTCAATGCTGTGGAACATCGATTGGTTGGTACAAACAAATTTAATACTCCGCATATAATTAAAACAATTGATTATTCATTAAACATTAAGTGTCTTGTTCCTGCTGACAAACTTACATATGCTGATTCTTTTGCCAAACATTGTGGCCAGATTGGATTTAATGTTCCGGATGTTATGTCTTTTTATCATCAATATTTTCCACCATTGTATTAGGATATTTGGTATATTATGCATTTTTATAATATAGATTTTCATATTTCTGTTATTGAAGATTTAAAGTGGATATTTAAAGATCTTGGGCATGAAATAACAAATTGTTCATTGTCAGGACATGGATTTGTTTTTGGGCGAAAACGGTGTATTCCACCTGCTGGCATTTTCACTAATTGTGATTGGTTGGTTCGTGATATAAATGATGTTTTTTGTGAAAACTTTTATCATGATAACAAGGAAACGTTATCAAATTATGATGGATTTATTACAACATATCCACCATTTATTGCGTTATTATACGAAAAATTTAATAAACCAATAATTATGCATATTCCAATTAGGTATGAAACACCATGCACTTTAAATGAAGAACGTTGGATGTGGTTTGATGACAAATGTCGAAATATGATAGATGGTGGCCAATTAATAGTAACTGCAAACAACAAATGTGATAAAACATATTTTGAATATTATGTAAAACGTCCTGTTAAACATGTCCCCAGTTTATGTGATTACAATTTTCCAAAACGCCGGGGTGACAATAATAAATTTCTCCTTTGGAATAATATATCAAATGTTGAATTTGGACCAATGGTTGAACAATGTAAACACCCATACTCATGGCAGGACATATCAAAATATATGGGGATTGTTCATATTCCATACAACATTTCTACTATGTCAATATTTGAACATTACACATCAAATATGCCTTTGATATTTCCATCAAAATCATTCATTTTGGATCTATATCGGTCCAATTCCGCACTATCACAATTGACATGGAACAAAACAAGCAATACTATTCCATTAAAAACCAGGCCAATAAATGACATCAATGATATGTCAAATGTTGAATTTTTGGTTTCATTTGCTGATTTTTATGATTTGGACTGGATGCCATATATTACATATTTTGATTCTTTTAAACATTTATCTGAAGTACTTGTTACAAATAATTACACTGACATATCATTAAAAATGGCTTTGATAAATATTAAACGTAAACAATTTGTTTATTCATCTTGGCAACAAATATTGAATAAATTTAAATAGGTTTTCATATGCAAATTATTGACCGATTTCGAAATATTATGATTGATGTACTGGCACCAACTATTGTTGAAATTGGCGCCAATGATGCGTATCACACAAATTTGTTGTGTAAAACATTAAAGGACTTAAACAAACCATACCAGTATTTTCTTTTTGAACCTGATCCGAGATTAAAACCATATATCATAAAAAATATTGCAAATACCGGAGCAATTTTTAGTTCCATGGCCATAGGTAAAGCTGCTGGAAAATTTGATTTTCATTTGTCGTCTGGTCCAATTGATAATCTGGGTAAATATTCCGGGTCATCATCATTACATAAGCCAACCGGAGTTTTACATTTCTCTGCTTGGCCAGACATGAGATTTGAAACTACACTGGTTGATGTGTGTACATTGGAAGATGTTGTTGTTAACAACAACATTTCATATATAGATTTTATTTGGATGGATGTTCAAGGTGCTGAAAATGATGTTATTGACGGTGCTGTTTCGGTGTTAAATAAGATAAAATATATTTATACTGAATATAGTGATGGCCAGCTCTATGGGAATGAAATTGGATTAAAAGAAATATTCAAACGCCTTCCGACATTTGAAATTATTGAAGATTATGGTGGCGATGTTTTATTGAAGAATGTTGGTATTAACTGAGTGATCAAATTGGAGAAATTATTATGACTGGACATTTACACCCGCCGGAACGAAAACTGTTGAATGACACAATGATTGAACTTAAACCTCAATTATGCCTTGAGTGTGGTACCTGGGCAGGCGGTGGCAGCACATTTTCAATTGTTTCTGGGTTATACACAAATAACAAAGGAATATTACATACATTTGAAGTAAACAAAGGACTTCATGATATGGCAGTTAAAGCATATGAAACTGAAGTTCCGGAAATGCTTCCTTTTATAAAACTATATTTGGAGGATTTTTATACTGGTGTTGTTTCAAGAGACTTTACAGATGTAGATTTTTGTTTTTTTGATGGCCCTGAAGATGCTGAATATTCAATGAATATCTTAAAATTAATGGAACCACGGATTAAACTTGGTGGTGTTATTGCTTTACATGATTGGAAGTCAAAACCAGGGAGTAAATGTTTTGCAGTTCAACCATATTTGTTATCCTCGCCAATATGGAAAATGATATGTATTCTTGACACTGAAGTAGGGATTGCTAAATTTCAAAAAGTTGAATAACATGGAACGAATCAGTAATTTAACCGGTGAAAATGATTTTGAAACTGGAAAAGTATTTTCACAGTATATTAAAAATCACACAGTATTTAATATTACTGATACTATTGCCGATGTAAAAATGTTGGTGATGTTGTTTAACAAACATTCTGTTACCCACTGGCTTTCTTTTGGAACACTGTTGGGATGCATCCGGAATAATGGGTTTATTTCATCTGATACGGATGTTGATATTGGGTGTTTACGATCACAATCACTCCAAATCGCAAATGCTATTATTGAAGCAAAAACCAATGGATTTAATGTTCTTCGGTGTTATCATGATAATGGACTTGTAACTATTGGCAAAAATGGTGCATATATTGATTTATATTTATTTGTTGATCGTGGTGGTATATGGGAATGTAATGGTTGGTTGCTAAAACCACGTCATCAACAGTTAATTACACACAAATTTTATGATATTGAAGTGAATATCCCTAGTGAATTTGACCAATTACTTGTTAGTTGGTATGGACCAACTTGGAGAATTCCTCAGTCTGGAAAACAAGCTATACCAAATATTGAATACACGATAAATCATATTGATGGAAACAAACAACTGAAATTTGAAACTGATGACGTTTGGGAATTTCGATCAAAAACATATGAACACTTACAGTGGGTAACCGACGAAAAACAATTTAAAGTTCTTTGTGATATATTAGATCCACGTAAAACTGATAACGTTCTTGATTTTGGTTGTGGAACCGGCGTCATTTCAAACAACTTGGCGCCAATGGTTTCACATATAACTGCAATTGACACTTCAAGTTCAATGCTGGATAAGTTTATTATCCAACATGATAATATTACAAAATATCAATTAGGATCGGAATTAACAAACATTGTTCCAACATACAATAAAATTATAGCTAGAATGGTATTTCATCATATTAAAAATCAATATACAACACTTAAAAATTGTTATGATTTGTTATTACCAAATGGTTTGTTTTTGCTTCAAGAAAATGGCATTTTTAATGATGGTATTGTCAATAAATGGTTTCATGATTTAATGCTTCAAAAGGAAGAACGCTATTTTTTATCGGAGGAATTGTTGTGTTATACTTTTAAGAGTGTTGGTTTTACTGACATTACAGTAATGCGATATAAAAATAAAGATTTTTCCATTCGAAATTGGCTTGAAAATACTACACACAGTGAAGAAGAATTTAAGTACTTTTTTGATCTACATTTAAATGCTCCTCAAAACATTAAAACTGCATATAATCTTAGGGTTGTTGAAAATGACATCCTACTTGACACGGAGTGTTTGTTTGTTGTTGGGCGAAAAGTAGTATAATTATTATATGTCTACAATAGCAATTTTTTCGGATCCGCATCTTGGCTTTTCAAAGGACTCACCTAAGCAACTCGAAGAAACAGATAAAATCATAGACTTTATTATTGAAAAATCTGTTGCTGCAAAGGTGAAACGAATTTTTCTTCTTGGTGATCTTTTCCATAACCGCATAATGATAAATGTCCTGGTTCTTAATCATGCAATCAACATCATCCAGCGACTTGTTGAACATTTTGAGCTTTATATTATTCTGGGTAATCATGATTCATATTATCGTCACACTACTACGATCCATAGTTTAAAATTCCTTGATCTGGTAAAAAACAACAAAAAAATTCATCTTATTGCTAAAACAACCGAAGTGGAACTTGACACTAAGAAGATTTTATTGGTTCCTTGGTTGGCCAAGCTTGACCAGACCAAAGTAGGTATATATGATGCTTTGTTTGGACATCTTAATATCACATCAGAATCTCTTACAAAATACTTCGCAAAATCCAAAATAAATTTTGAAGATACAACGATTGGATTAAATGAATATCTTAGTGAGCAGGAAATGTCCAAGATGCGCACTACTGGTAAGGATTTTATTAATGATGACCATTTTGACATTAAGAATATTTTTGAGTTGTTAAAGGAAACAGGTGTTATATTTTCCGGCCACTTCCATCTCAACGATGAGTTTATGCGACATGGTAGAAAATTTATTTATGTTGGTGCACCATTACAGCAAACATGGATAGATTCTGGCACACAAAAAGGATTCTATCTGTACAATTTGGTTGATAATAAAATGGAATTTATTGAGAATACGTTTTCTCCTAAACACATTCAGGTATTGTATTCAACGTATAAAAACAAACTTGAGGAATTCAATAGCTTTCTTATAGCAAATCGTTCAAATTATCTAAAGATTATTTTTGATATTGAAGTTTCATATTCTGAACGAAGTGCTATATTTGCGTCAATTCAAGAGTTTGGTAATTCTGAAAACATCGAAACTGATTCGATTTTTTCCGCCGAATTTAAAATTTTGCCAAGTGCTGTATCTGGTGAGGTGCTGATACCAACGTCAAAGTTTGAATATCTTTTAAAATTTCTTAATACTCTCCAGGAAAACGAATTTACACGACGAAAAATTGATAAAGATATAATAATTAATCTATTAACAATGTATTTTAACAATGCAACAAAATCCTAATAGAATCACAATTGAAACCATAAAGATCAAGAATTTCTTTTCTTTTCGAGAAGCATTTTTTGATTTTAGAAAGTATTCAGGCACTTGGCTTGTTCTTGGGCATAACCATGACATTCCTGATCTTAAGAACGGCGCCGGCAAAACCGCATTTTTCTCAGCATTATTCTTTGGATTGTATGGCGAAACATTACAGGATGTTAATGTTAAATCGATTCAGCATCGCAAATTTCCACATGATGCTGTTGAAATCGAAGTTACATTAACGATTTTGGAAAAACATTATCGAATTCTTGCTGGTCAAGATTCCGTTGGGCATTCTGCCCTTCAATTATTTGAAAACGATATTGAAATTTCTAAACCATCAATAAAAGATACACGTAAATTTATTGCCGAACGATTGCTTCAAATGTCTTCTGAAGCATTTAGGCGCCGGATTATTCTAACTCAAGAAAATGCGCTAAATTTCTTTGATATGAATAGATTTCAGAAAATTAAATTTATTGAGGAAAATTTTGCTTTAAATGTCTTTGGCGAAATATATACCAACATTCATCGTGATATGTTAATGCTTCAAAAAGAAATTGCTTTAAAAGAACAGGAAGTTAAATCATTAACAAATATTATTAATGATTTAAAAAAGGCTGAGAAGGATTTTATTGAAAATACCCAAAATCGTATAAATGCTGTTACTCTTCAAATCACACATAAAGTTGATGCCATTAAAAAACTTGTTGGTGGTGATTCTGCATTATCAATTTCTGATAATATTAAAAATGACACTGAAAAATTCAATAAAATAAAACCTGTTCTTGAATCTCTTCGTCAGGTCATTCAGGAAAAAGAACGATCGGAATTTAAATTAAAACATAAACTTGATACATTTGAAAAACAAATCACACTGTTTGACAGCGTGTTTCAAAAATTCTGCCAAAATTGTGAACGTAGACCGGTTGTATTGGAACAAATTAAATCAAACTTACAAGTGTCAAGCAAGGAGCAGGTATTTGAAGATATAAAAAAGATTCAAAAGGACATTTTAGAATTAAAACAAAACAAGGAAAAACTCCAAAATTTTATTATATCGACACAAAATAAACAGTCCAAACTTTCCAGGTTAAAACAAGAAATTATGGAGTTGAAATCGAAGCTTGAAGAGAATAAGAAGAATAAATCCCCAACAACTGATCTTATACAAACAAATCAACAAAAACTCCAAATATCTGAAACAGCATTAAATGAACATGTTGATCGATATGGGTATTTGAACTTTGCTGAATATGTGGTTGGCGAGGATGGTGTCAAGAAGTTTATAATTAAGAATATTATTAATCTGCTCAATTCCAGAATCCAGCATTATCTGGCAAAATTTGGCTCGACGTATAGCTGTGTTTTCTCACATGATTTTGATTGCGTTTTTATGACGGAGACAGGAAGTTGTGAATTTTCTAATTTTTCGTCAGGTGAAAGAATGCGCATTAAACTGGCGTCATTATTTGCTTTCAGGGATTTGTTATTTGGCCAGATTTTGGTTGATTTTAATCTGTTGGTCATAGACGAGTTCTTGGATTCTTCACTTGATACATATGCATTAAATAAATTACTTGAGATATTACGGGAAATTTCAGATAAAAATAATATTACTGTATACATTATCAGTCACCGTAAGGAAATCAAAGGGAATCCAATGTTTGATGGCAAGAGAATTTCATTTGAAAAGCGCAATGGAATAACAACAATTGACGAAAATCCAAAATTCTTCAATGATGACCAGATTTCTAAGTAGAATATTAATATGAACCAAGATTATTCAAATGTTTTTATCATTCCAAAGTATTCTGATATTGACTCTAGAGGTGGTAGTGATGTTGATATATCCACCAATCTTGGGCCAATACCATCTTGGCCGGAATATATTGGGGATCCAGGTTTTATACTTCCAGTTATTTCTGCCAACATGAAAACTATCACTGGTCCAGATATGGCTATTGCAATGCGCCGCTCTGGTGGTATTGGGATTTTACATCGATTTAATACTGTTGATGTTGCTGTTGAAGATTTTTTGGCAGTAAAAAATGCTGGATATTGTTGTGGTGTTTCACTTGGTGTTGGTGATGATGCTGCTGATAGATGTAAAGAACTATACAATTCAGGCGCCAGGATGTTTTGTATTGATGTTGCCCACGGCCACCATAGGCACGTTAAAGATATGTTGCAATATATTAGAGCGCAAAATTATCATGGAATATATTTGATTGCTGGAAATGTTGCAACATCTGATGGAGCATATGATCTGGTAGAATGGGGCGCTGATTGCGTTAAAGTTGGCATTGCCGGCGGCTCGGTTTGTCATACAAATAATAACACTGGCGTCGGAATGCCACAATTATATGCACTACAGAAAATTAAGGAATGCCTTATTAAACAAGGTAAAACCAACATTAAACTTATTGCAGATGGCGGCGTTACATGTGGTGGTGATATTTGTAAAGCAATGAAATATGCTGATGCTGTTATGATTGGCGGATTTATTTCTGGAACGACGGAAACACCTGGCAAAGTATTTCGTGATGAGAATGGTCAATATTATAAAATTTATTCTGGAAGTGCTAGCGGTGAAAACAAGGAATCTAATGGAGCATCAACGGATTTTATAGAAGGAATAACAAAAAAAGTGCCATTCAAAGGACATGTTAAATACATCCTAAAAGAAATTGCTGATGGTTTGCGCAGTTCATTTTCATATGTTGGTGCTAGAACTTTAAAAGAATTCCAAGAAAAATGTGAATTCCATACAATATGACACTTCAACGTAAATATTCGGGTGCATCTAACTTTAGTAACTGGCTCCGGTCACAATCTGGAATTGACAGTTCACTAGGATTTGTTGCAACTGATATTGATTATATTTGGTCTAATTATAAAACTGCATATTGGATGCTGTTGGAGGAAAAATGTAAGTTGGCAGAACCATCATTTTGCCAGAATAAACTATTTCAAATTATCGACAAGGTTGCCAGAGCCGACATAAATTATAGAGGATTGCATTTAATCCAATTTGAAAATACTTCTCCTGATGATGGTAAAATATTTATTGATGGTCGACATGTGTTAAAGGAAACTCCAATAAGGTTTTTACAATTCAATGAACCCACAAATTCCTATACTAATTGAACAACATTGTGACGCGTTAAAGAAACTATTGCTTGCAAAGAATTCTGATTATGGCAGTTCATTTGCCAAGTCACCAGTGTTGTGTCCTAAAGCCAGGCCTCAATCAGCTATCCTCGTGCGCATGAGCGACAAGATCAATCGGATTGCAAATTTGACAACGATTGATAAAACTGAGGTTAATGAAACAATCAACGAGACGATGGTAGATTTAGCGGGATATTGTATTCTTTTTAATGTACTTTCTGATAAATTCATGGTACAATAGTGTTATCATGCGTATGTGGATGGTTAATCCTGAATTTTTATGTACTAAACATTTGCTTGGTTGTCATGTTGAAATGCATATGTTGCTTGGGCATTTAACTCGCCACCGGCAAATTGACAAATATATCACACATAACTGTTTGGAACCACTATCACTTAAACCATATCATGATTCTGTGGCATCTGAAATGTGTATGCGTGGTATGAATCATAAAACAGTATTAACATATGATTTAACCATTTTCAACCACCTTCCACAGGATGTTGTACAATATACCGTTGATGCATATCATTCACTCATTGATTTATTAACTAGATGCAGTAAGTGTGCTACAAATTATGAAAAAATCCATTCTAACTAATTGTATCCGAATAGGATTACAGCATCTGCCAAACCACCCACAGTTTGATTGCTATAAACATTTTTCGTTTATAATTCAACGTGATGCAATAATCGAATGGGGCACAAATCGCTCTGGTCCGCCAATTGTTGGATATCGACCATGGATGAAATTTCACAGTGAAAATCAGGCATATTTTAGAGCAAAAGGACTTCTTAGACGAAATGAATCATTTGAAACCGTGAATATTCGGTTTAACAAATCCGGAAAAATGCTGTTGAGCAAGCCCTGTAAATGCTGTGTGTCATTTCTAAAATTTCTTGGTTGTAGATCAATATGGTTTTCAACGTGCGCCGGCTTTGCCAGGTTACAACTGAAAAATAGTTGAAAATATATGTTTACATTTGGCTTGAAATATGGTATAGTCTTACTATGGAATAAACCATAAAGGAAAATAAATGAAAAACATGTTACAGACAGTTGTTGACATTTCAAACCAACATGGCACTAAAGCCAAAACAAAAATCCTTGAAATTATTGCAGTAGGAAAATATAGCACTGATTGTGCTGAATTTAAATATCTGCTTCAGGTTGCCTTTGATCCGTTCATTTTAACCCACATATCAAAGATTGATGTTGGTAATTCTGTTGATCCAATTCATTTGCTTGGTGATTCAAATTCTGGTGTGTCTTTTGCTGAATTCAAAAAGCTAGTAAGTAAATTAACCGCAGTTAAGGCCATGAATAATGATCTGCGCGCTGAGGCAGAATCATTTTGTAAGCGTATCGCTGATAAAAACCAACGTGAAGTGCTTGTAAAAATTCTGACAAAGAGCCTCAATATTGGCATTTCTACTAGTAGCATCAACAAAATCTGGCCCAATCTCATCTTTAATCGTGAAGTAATGTTGGCAAGCAAGGACATGTCTGTTGTTAAAGACTGGAAACCAGAAGATATTATTATCAATGTGAAATACGACGGTATTCGCCTGATTGCTCATCATGCCAAAGGTGCTAAAGGTTTTCAATTTTTCACTAGGTCGTTTAATGAAATTTCACAACAATATTTATCAACAATCAACACACAATTAGTTGACATATTTTTGTCACACCCTGGTAGTTTGGATGAGGTGTTTTTTGTAGATGGTGAGCTCACATCCAAAACTCGGCTTGCTGTTTCAGGTGATTTAAATAGAATGTTACGTGACACATATGTTGGCACTGGGGATAATTTAATATACAATGTGTTTGATTATGTTCATAGTGATGCTATTGTTGAAAATATCCCAAAACACATTGACCAATATCCATATCGTGTCAGGAAAGACCATTTAAAACGCCTAATTTTTAGCACGGAAATTGAAAATGTTGTGTATGCTGAGGAATATACCATCAAATCATTTGATGACATTCAACCAATTTATGACAAGATGATCAAGCGTGGTGAGGAAGGCATCATTGTTAAGAACCTGAATGCAGCATATGAATTTAAGCGGTCGGATTGGATGGTGAAAATGAAGGCTATAAATACGGCTGATCTTATTATTGTTCACGTTAATCGTGGCAAGGACGGGACGAAGTTTGCTAATTCGTGCGGTGCAGTTGATTGTGAAACATCCGATGGAAAATTAAGTGTTAATGTTTCTGGTATGACTGACGAAATTCGTGATAAATTATGGAAAAGTCCTAAGACATATATTGGAACAATTGTCGAAGTGTTATATAATGCTAAAATTGCAAATAAAAACGGTGAAAATTCTTTATTTCTGCCCAGACTTAAACCGGATAATCCATTTCGGGAAGATAAAGTTAATGCTAACACATTGGAGGAGTTGAAATGATAAAATTACTTCGATTGTTAATTGCTGAATGCTTTGGCGGAATTCCTCCTAAGCTAAATGGGGCAAATTTATTTTCAACTGAATTTACAACACAGGCACAATATTTGGAAATGTCACAATTGTTTAATAAAGACGGAAAAATACTTATTCGAATTCCTATTGAAGGAAATTCAATAAATCAATTTATTCAAGCTGCAACAAAGGCAAATTCTGCTGGAATGGAAGTTATTGCGTCACTTGATTCGTATGAAAGTACTGCTTCAATGATCAACCGGTTGCAGGCAATTAAATCTTCTGTTCCCAGTGTTAAATATTTTGAAATTCTTAATGAACTACCACATATGGGAAGTTTATATCCTGGCGAGCAGGTTACTAGTCTAAAACAGTTGCTTGACATTGTCAACCTGTGTAGCGACTGGGTGCATCTGAATATCGTAGGTGGCAAGACGATTAGTATGGCGCCATATAATAGCATGGATGAACGTTCATGGGATACTTGGGATGGTGTGACGAATACTAGGATATTAAAGGAGTTAATTCTTTATACTGTGGCAGATATTGCAGCTGTGCATTTATATGGTGATAGCCTTGGTAAGAAGTTGCAATTGGTTACTTTGGCTGATAATATTGTTGCATGGAATAAAGAAGCTCAATATAAAAAGAAGATATGGGTTACTGAAGTTGGCAACGAACCCTGGAATTCTCAGACAAAATACTATGATAACATGATTAAATTAATTATGAATTTAATTAATCCTGAAAAACTTATCTGGTATCGCCAGTGCACTAAAACATCCACAGAACAAGATAATGGCTATGCGCTTGAGACTCTGGATACTGGCAAACATTCTCCATTATTTGATAAATTGTTGTCGTAAAATATCTACATGAAAAACGTATTGGTTATTCCACAATTTTCCATGAACAATGGAAAAGAAATGACACCTGCCTATGATGGTAACTGCAATATATTACAGGCTTTCATTCGATATTTTGCAACAATCAATGAAGAATTTTGTTTTCAGGTATTGGTGCCTGGAAACCATATTTGTTCCGATGAAGCATTTAATGAATTTGTATCGCTTATTAGCAAGACAGTTTGTAAAACCAAAAATATTGTGGTTAAATATGTTGTTGACCACACGATGGAAATTTCTCCAATCATCAATCGATATAATTTTTCAGCTAAGTATTACCAAAAATTATTTACTGAAACAAAATATGATTTGATCATAAACAACATTCCTGAAATTGCTCGTAATCTGGTTGCATGCTATCCCACGGAATATAACGCAAAGTTAATCTCTTGTCATTGGTTTCCAGATTATTTCTTTCAGGACGATATGACTGGGTGTTGGGAAAATGGAGCCAAGTTTAGCTACTCGTTTAGACAACTTGATGGCATTCTTTCAAGTGATCTAAATATTTTCATCTGTGAATCTACACTTAAAGGTTGGCAAGAAAGCATTGTAAGAACTTTTTCAGCGTTAGGAAAAACACAAATTGCAGCATATTCCAATCTTATGAGCTTGTGTGTAACCGACATTGAGGAATATGAAGAAATTTCTAAACAATTTAAGCAAGACAAGTTTACAGAATTTACTGCATTGTTCCCATCAAGGGTCACTGAATCTATGTACACTAACTGGAAAGTGGCATTTGATATGTTTCTATCAGATCCTAGAGGAAGAATTATTTTTTGTAATCCTTCAGGTGAAAAGGGTTTACGATGTATTGACAAGTTTTATCCAAACGAAAAATTTGAAGATGTTGTGATTCAATTAAATTCCGGCTGTTGTTTTAGATGTCGAAGTTACAATGCAGGTAAATTATTTGTAGTTCTTGAACCATTGGTCAAGAAAATGTATTATGAAACCTGTGTAATGGCTCATTCTATTATAAATTTTTATGTTGCTGAAAGGTATGGAGGAATTGCCATCCGCGAAGCAATTGCATTAGGTAAACTTTTGCCATTTCTTCCAATAATTAATGAATTTAAGAATTGGTTTTTTGGCGATATATTTTCAGAGAAATTTTTTCCGACGCATGGCGATGGGTATCCAACGGAGGACATGTTGGATATTGACAAACTTGTTGTAAAGTATAACAATTTTGTTTCAAATTGTATACCTGGAATCACCACACAAATATATTATAATTTCAAAATACATGAACATTATATTAAGGATATTTCTAAGTTCAAAACAACAATAACAAAATTACTTGGAGAAAACAAATGCCAGATGAAATGCTAAAAGTTCCTTGTCCTACCTGCGGCAGAAAAGGAATGGTAAAGAACCTTGAATGTGGTTTGACGATGGTTGATGTTGTATGTTTAACGTGTAATGGCAGTGGTTGGGTATATGTTCCTGCTGGTGTGGCGTTTGGCAAGCGTGTCAGTGAAGGTGTTTGCAAAGAAGGCACGTTGCTTCAAGAATATGTTAATTTGTATCCACGATTCACAGGAACGAAGTGACTTCAACGGTTACACTAAATGAATAACACTAATTCAAATTATATTGACCCAGCAAGGGAAATACATGTTCCTCCACAATATATTGGCCAACCAAGTGGGATGTTGTGTTGGTGTGGCGGAAATTTATTTTACGGTACTATTCCATGTCCTGATGGTAGATCAGGATGTTGTGTTGCTCATTATGGTTACATATGTAATAAATGCGGCAAAATTTATCAATGAAGAAAAAAGAGTTTAGTGAATCTAGTTCCATTAGATGTCCAGGTAAAAGCTTGCGTTCCGACAAGAAATTTTTAAAACGCCAGTGCTTCAAGGTTAGGCGCAGATATGCTAAAACCAACGACACATTTGCTGGTTTCGAGCAAAAAGTCACTGGGTCGTGGAAACTAGTATAATACCAATATGATTATTTCAATTTCAGGTGTGGATTGTTGTGGAAAAACCAATTTGGCCAAAGATTTGGCAAGCTATTTCAATATTCCACATTTTTCACATGAATACATCAATCCATCATTTAAGACAAAAAAACCTGATGAATGGCAACAAATTGTTTATGGCATAAATCTTACATTGGCAAATCTTTACTCAACATGTGATAATTTTGTTAAGGATCGATATAGCATTGACGAATATGTATATCAACAATACTACAACCGCCACGGTATTGATTGGCGCCTAATGGATTTTGCTGGAATGGAGAAACAGTGTGTTATCCTTATTGATATTGAATATGACAAATACCTGGGTAATGTTGCTGCTCGTGCCGATGATGATGAACCATTCACGTTTGATGAATTTACTGTTCAACGAAAATTATTTATTGATGCATTGCTTCAATCTGCTTGTCCGTTCAAAATTATTTTAAACAATGATTCAACATATGAAAACCTATTTGCTTATGCTATTGATTATATAACCAAGTATAAAAAAGACAATTTTAATCGAAATAGGCAGAGAATTCTCACCTGTCAAAAATGCGCTCTTTTTTCTCAATGTAAACAATGTAATCCTGAGTATAATCGACCAATATTGCCATGGCATGGTATAAATGACACTAAATTTTTATTTGTTGGACTTTCTCCAGGCAGGGCAAATAACGTCCCATTCTCCAACTATTGTTTTACACATTCTTCCGGCAAGTATTTAAAACGTGCTTTATCTGAACTTGGTATGTGGGATGAGTCAGCGTTCTGTAATATTTGCAATTGTAATACTCCGGCTGATAAGATTATTCCTCAGGAATGTGCAAATATCTGCATGGAGGAAAATCTATTTCCTCTTATAAATTCACTACAGGACGTTTCAAAGGTGTTCATCTTAGGGAATTATGCTCAACAGTTGATTACTGATGCTAGGGCTAGTCATCCAAAATTGGCAAGGGCAACAAAGATATTTCATCCTAGTACTTTCAACTATGGTTATAGTGATGAAAAGTTTGCCCAATGGAAGAAACAAATACTTAATGTTGTCAATGGATAGTTTCCACATAAATACTCTATACACGTAGACAATTATCTCATGGAGGATTTCATATGTCAAGTTTACTTAATGGCGTAGGTGCAAGTGTAAGTGCTATAACAACCACTCCTCTTCGTTTTATTTTTAACAGTGAAGATAACACAATGTATGCAAATCGTCTTCATATTACAAACCTTGGTTCAAATACTATTTTTGCACGTATTAATACTTCCGTGGCTGATTTTGCGGCTTCTTCAGGTCTGGCTTTGGCCATAGCTCCAGATGATGATTTGGAACTTGTTGGGGACGGCAAACCCCCAATTTTCAACATTGTTCTCGCAACTGCTGTTGGTGTAACAAATGCCACGCTTAATGCGCTGTAATCATGTTTGAATTGACTAAAATCAAGGATGCATATCTTGAAACTCAACGGGATCAACGTGCTAAGGAGCTAACGGATCTTACTGGTGTTGATGAGTTTGTTGTTACTGAAACAAAAAAAGAGTTGGACACATTAAAACTTTTTATTGAACAACTTTTTGCAACCCGGTTTAAAGAATTGTTATTCATGATCGATGATCACCGTGCAGCAACAAATTTTGAAAACCAACTAAAAGAGAATGTAAAATCTATCATATCAACTACCATTTTAAAACAAGAACTTACAAATTTTAAATCATTAAATGTTTGGTAAAGTAAATATAAAAATAAATAAGGAATAAATATGTGGTGCGTAAAATGTCACTTTGGTTCAATAAATGCTAAATATTCTGGCCTTGGTAAAACCCGCTGTTCACAATGTGGTAATGTTTCATCATTTGATGATAAAGGTAATGAGACGCCATTCTATACAAACAACGATCCATTCCAAGAGGTTCGTGAGAAACGTTTAAAAAAGAATCAGGCCAATTCTTCCGGCGCCAAACCATATCCAAACCACGCAAGGCTTCCAAAGACAGGCCCAACGCAAGCAGAAGAAGATTTTAAATTTGTATCATCTAAGAAAAACGCTAGTAAAATTTGTCCGGAAAATAACATATGAGTTCAACATGGCACAAATTTATCTTATAACAAATCTTGTCAACTTCAAGAAAGCAGCATAATGTCAACATCAAAATGCATTGGCAACACTTTTGAAAGACGGGTGGGCGCTCTTTTTTCCACAGCGTTAGGTGGAACGTGGGTGCGCGTGCCAAATTCTGGAGCATATGTTGGAGGCAAAAATTGTCATCGTCGGCAAAATCTTGATGAAGATCGTTTGACACTTTTCTCTGCTGACCTTATTCCTCCAAAGGGCTGGGAGAATGTTATCGTTGAATGTAAGAAACGTGCAAAGATTGAATTCAGACAGTTTGCTGACATCAATGGTTCAAAGTTGCTAAATGAATGGATTGACCAGGTATATTCTGATAATAAGGAATTTTTACCGGAAACAAAGTCTCGACTGATTGTATTTGCGCCAAAATTCGGCGGAATGTACGTAACATATCACACACCATTAAGACACCAGGTTCCTGAACAATGGAATCATATTGAATATTGGTATAACACAAAACACTACGGAATTAAATGCTTTGTTATCCATGAATTAACAATTAGTGTTTTACGTAAAATGTTTCATGCCCAGCACATGAAATGGCTATTGGAACAGGAAGTTAAACCAATGTCTGCTGTGAATCAACCAAATCCACCTGTAATGTATATTTCGACACCATCAGATAATCCATTAATATCAATGTTCAACACAACAATTCAGGAGCTGCCAAAATGAAATATGCAAAATTACTTGAAATCTTAAAGTCTGAACTTAAAAAAGGTATTAAAGTTGAGGAAGAACATGAAGATCTATATGATTTCTTTGTGAAAGAATTTAAAAAGATTGATACTGATATGCCGATTTCCAAGGAAGATTTTTACAAAAAAATAGCACAGGCGCATTTGAAAGAGATGCCCGACTACTACACTAAATTGGCACAAATGGAGAAATCATGATATTACAAGCTGATTGGAAATGTGAAATAGCTTCAATGTTAAATGTTGAAAACCATTCCGATTTGATACATCCATTATGTTTTGAATTGGAACGTAGATTTAGGTTTCTGCAATATTATCAACTTAAAGTTGAAGCACGTAAAATTCTAAATGAGTTAATTGACAAACGTGCGATTACTCCAACTGTTTTGCCTGTTGTGAATATTCAAATTACAAAAAATCAAATGGTTGGCGAAGATGTTTTAAATACACGAAAACCTGCTGAAAAAACGATTACTCCCACAACACCGCCTCTTCAACCAAGTAAAATGGTTGGGGTGTTTGATATATTGAAACCTATAACATATGAAAAGCGATATAGTTCTGGTGTGTAATGATGGCTGGAACGACATTTTTTAATTTTTTAGCGTCTGCGAAAGAATTGGTAACAAAACACACACAAACACTTGGAAAATATAACCCGTTTATGACACTTCGAATCTTATCTATGGATGAACAACTATTACCAGCAATTGCAATAATACAACCAAAACTACAATTTTTATCTGAATCTCGCCAACAATCGTTGTTATTTAATATATTGCCAAAACACTCAAATTTTAACATTAAATATATTTCTAAAGGAAAAGTAAAAGGAGCAAAATAATATGTCATCTAATCAATATGATTGGGGTCCTAGACGACCGGATGCACCACAGGAAACACAACATCAACATCGTTCAAATACGATTTTTAGGGCAAAAGGTGTTGTAAATAAAATTATTGAAGTCAAACCTGAAGAACAAAATGGCAAACGGTATTTTGTTGCTAATGTTGCAATTGGCGCTTTTGATTATGATGTGCCTGTTCATAGTGGAATTAGAACCGGTGATATCATTGAACTTATAGTTAATGGTGTGAAATTACAACATATTCCTAAACAATATCATAATGAAACTCATGGAGAACCAAATGGAAATGCCTAATACACCAACTATGGCTGAAACGAAATCACCGGTTAAACGTGAAAAAATGATGAAGGATATTACTGATAAAGTTGGTTTTAAAGTTGATGATAGTGTTGTGTTTAATGTTGTTTTGGCAGGTGGCCCTGCGCAAGTTTCACGTGAAGTTGTATGTCTTGTAAAATCAATGGTTCTAAAGGGGAGTGTTGTTGTCGTACAGTTTGCTATTGAAAATCCTGAATATTATGATGATGAAAAATCCAGGGTATTTGAATGCAACTTTTTCTTAACTGGTATTTCAGAATATGATCTGTCGGCGAAATTGGTGAATGGTAAAAAGATTATTAAATATGACCGTGAGTGGTCAGCATCTCTTCGCTTTTACGCATAATAAAGGAAAGTACTATGGACTCTAAATCGATCATCGCGGCACTAAATCAAAATGCATCTTCTGATATTATGTCGGTGTATTTGCCTGGATCCAAGGAAACCTTAACATTTAGGCCAATCACAGTCGGCGAGCAAAAAACCTTTTCAAAAATTATGATTGGCAACCAGAAAAGTTCCAGTGTTTTTAAGGAAATGACACTTGGTTTAATCAAACAGCTTTGTTTGACTCCTGACAAAGTTGATTTTACGAAAATAACGGATGTTGACAGAATGAAGATTATGGTTGAATTCTGCGCAAAAAATTATTTCTTCCCTGACACAAAGTTGCCATGCACAAAATGCAAGGCTGATCTTCCAATTCACATTGATTTCAAGGAATTGTCAAAAAGAATTGATGAATTTCCTAACCATGTTGATAAAGTTGTTAATCAAGAAACACCCACAGCAAAATGGGAATTCACCATTGGATTGCCATCAGCTCAAACAATGTGTAGTGTTGAAAAGATTGTTGAAACTGAGGAAGATATTATTTCATCCGATGATAAAACTAAATTAAATGATGCATCAACAGCAAAATTGGATCGTCTTGATAAACTGTATAATTCAGACACTACTTTGAAAGCATTTATAAAGAAAATGAAAGTTTTCACGTCACAGCTTCCTGGAGCAATTCCATTGGATGTTGATTTTTCAACAATGTTGTTTGAAGAACAAATTCAAGTTTTAAACACCGTGCCTTTAAGCATTTTTAATCTTGAAAATGGCTTGAAATCATTTATTGCTGAGAATTTTATTGGGCCGCTTATGAGTATTGGCTTGGATGTCAAATGCAACAAATGTGGTGAAGAGATAAAGGGTGGGCTGTCTCTACAACTTTTTTTTCTCTAATACCAATCCACGTCATCTCTATCTTTAAAAGCATCCTCGACGCTGAGATTGGTTTTGGTTTAAACTTCCAATGGAATCCAACGATTTGGCACAATGTTAGTTACATCGACTTCCAATTTTACGAAAAATATTTTGCTAGAGCATTAGATCAAATAAAAAAATATCAAAAATCTACAACAAAAGATAGTTCAAGGCCTGTATTTTCTTCCGGTAAACCTTCCAAGTTTTAGCATAAATACACGTATCAGTACGTGTAATAACTTGAAAGGTTCCACTATGAAATATTTTTTATTATTATGTGTTTTTGTTGTTATTATTGCTTCATTTGTTTGCTCAGCACAACAAATTGCTTCAGGATATGGCAAAAAGATCATTGCAACGACTACTCCTGAAAATGTTGTCCTGTTATCAGGGACAAATATTGCATATGCTGGTTCTGTTAGCATTTATAATTCAGGATCAAATGAAGTATATTGTCTAATGAATTGTACAACGAATGAATTTACATCATTAATATCAACCACAAATGCAATTTGTATTCCAGGTAATATGACATACACTTTCACAAAAATGGCTCCTCGGCAAATTAATAATGTTGTTATTGGTTCCCTGGGCCCAACGTCAGTTGTTTATATCGCTGCATATTAAAATTTGAAAAATGTATACCACAATTGGAGAAACTTATGCGAAGAATA
>Ga0247841_10005320_pt1 | contig 20953 bp, 19 predicted proteins | sample LaCruzMarch2015__2_FD_192410 | JGI IMG/M metagenome (GOLD analysis project Ga0247841, IMG submission 192410) | Freshwater microbial communities from meromictic Lake La Cruz, Castile-La Mancha, Spain - LaCruzMarch2015_18m | ecosystem: Environmental > Aquatic > Freshwater > Lake | place: Spain... | reverse complement strand
GCCCCTCTTTCGGTCTTGCTGCTGATACCCATAATGATACTGTTAGCAGTAGGGTTAGTTTGCGTCGGTCTGCTGATCGCCTCACTCATGACCAGCATGGAAGGCTTCAACTTCATCATGAGCCTGGTGATCATGCCCATGTTTTTTACCAGCGGCGCCCTCTTCCCTATGGCCTCGGCGCCCGATTGGTTGAGGATAGCGGGCTATTTTAACCCCATGGCCTATGGGGTCGATTTGCTCCGCTGGGCAACTGACAGCGCTACAATTACCACGCTGCCTGTGCCCGCTGAAGTATTATTATTGTCAGGGTTCACAGCAGCAATGGTAATTGCCTGCACCTACACTTTCAGTGTTAAGAAATAGCCGGCGCTATGGAACTGCCGGGGTTTTCAATAAACCGGAGCCGTGTTATATTTCTCTTTCTTGACAACTGTATGTGCCAAGAATACAATTTGCCCACAATCGTCCCGTGATATGTCTAAAAATTGAAAAACAACTGGCAGATCAGGCCGGGCGACAAGTTCGGCCGGCCTAAAAGGCTTAAAATCAGACCGTTGCGCCGCGTCCTGCGCACAACGCATTTGTTCAGCATTGCCTACGGGGATGTAGGTTCTTCCATTTACTATGCACTGGGAGTTGTTGCGCTGGCTGCCAGCGGCGCCACGCCATTAGCCCTGGGGTTGGCCGGTATTATATTTGTATTTACAGCCCTGTCATATGCAGAGGGGACAGCCATGTTCCCTGAATCGGGAGGTTCAGCGAGCTTTGCCCGGCATGGGTTTAATGATTTCGCAGGTTTTGTGGCCGGATGGGGGCTTATATTCGGATACATAGTCACCATATCCATTTCCGCCTTTGCTATACCATCTTACCTGGGTTATTTTTGGTTACCCCTCAAGTCTTCCCCTGTGGTAATGACAACCTGTGCTATGCTGATCGTAGCTTCCTTAAGTGCCATCAATACCATAGGCGTCAGGGAATCATCCATACTTAATATCACACTTGTTATCCTGGACCTGGCTACCCAGGCAGTCTTGATTACCCTCGCTTTGCTCTTTTTTTTCAATCCTCAGATCATAATAGAGAGGATGTTAAATTACTGGCCTGCACCCCAGGACCTGATGTTTGGAATTGCCATAGCTGCGATTGCGTTTACGGGACTGGAGACTATATCCCAGATGGCCGAAGAAACGAAGAGGCCCGAGGTGCGCGCTCCCCGTGCGCTGATTATTATGACCGTGGTAGTGCTGGTAGTCTATGCAGGCATCTCCGTATCCGCTTTTTCAACCATGACCCCGCCTGAGCTGGTTCATGACTGGGGAACCGACCCCATAGCCGGTATAGCCAGTAAGCTGTCGCATGGATTGGTCCCCTCAGAACTGGCGGCCAACTATTTCCAAACGGACGCCCACAAGATTGTATTTGCCTGGGTCATCGGGGGCATCCAATCGTTCCTCCCTGTACTGGTGGCCATCCTCGCAGCAACTATATTGCTCGTCGCCACCAATGCCGGACTGCTGGGCATTTCAAGGCTCGCTTTCTCGCTCAGCCGTTTCAAGCTTGTGCCATCCATTTTAGGTAAGGTCCACCCCAAATTCAAAACACCTTATTATTCGATAATTATTTTCACGTGCATTTCAATTTTACTTCAATCCCCCGGCTTTTTCGTTCCGGATATGTATTCTAACCTGGGAGGGCTCTATGCATTCGGATCGATGATGTCCTTTGCACTTGCACATGCTTCAATCCTTGCTTTGAGGATCAAGCAACCTGAAATTGAAAGGCCGTTCAGATTAGGCTGGAACATAAAAGTTGGAGGCTATTATTTGCCCTTAACTGCTATACTTGGCCTCATCGGGACCACGGCAATTTGGCTGGTAGTGGTAATAATGCAGCCGTATAGCCGGTGGGTAGGTTTTGCCTGGCTGGGACTGGGAATTATAGTTTACTGGTACACCACCAAACGCAGGAAGCTGGAGGCAACCCACCAGGAAACGCCCAATGGAGAAATACCAGGTTAATATTGGAACTAAGTTGATAGCCGAATTATAATGATAATTAACTGGATAGCACTGAAACCAGGATGTAATTAATCATATGGAAATTCAAAATATACTGGTGGCCGCCCGCGGAAATGGCGTAGATCAGGTGGCAGTCGAGTTAGCCTGCAAAATTGGCAAAAAATCAAAGGCCAGGATATTCATCGTCTACGTTATTGAAGTTAACCGCAGCCTTCCGGTCGATGCTATAATTAGGCCAGATATAGAGGCTGCCGAGAAGGTGCTGCTGGAAGCCGAAGAATACGCACAAGCAAACGATTTCGAGATAGAGACTGAGATCATCCAGGCACGTGATGTGGGCCCGGCCATAATTGAGGTGGCCCGGCAAAACAACATTGAACTTATTGTCATGGGTATGAACTATAAAAAGAGATTCGGCTCTTTCACCATGGGAAACGCCGTGCCACATGTTTTAGAGGAAGCACCCTGCAGGGTATTGATATGCCGGGAACCGAAAGCTTAAAACACAACAAACTGGTGGTTGTTATCATGGGTTGCGGCCGTGTGGGCGGCAAGCTGGCCTCCATGTTTGACGCCGCAGGACACAAGGTTACCGTGCTCGATGTAGACGGCTATAGCTTCAGGAGGCTGCCTCCCACTTTCAGCGGGACAGCCCTCATAGGCAACGGGACGGATGAAGAGATGCTGCGCAAGGCAGGTATCGAGGGAGCGAGCGCCTTCATAGCCCTGACACAGGGTGATAACCGTAACGTAATGGCAGCACAGATAGCCAAGCATGTGTTCAAGGTGCCCAGGGTCATCTGCCGGATCTACGATCCCCTGAGAAAGGATATCTATGAGCAACTGGGACTGGAAGCCATAAGCCCGACTGAAGTCTTCGCGGACCTGCTTTTCAACAGGCTGGAGAACGTTAAATAGTGGCAAAATCGTTATATATTGTTATTGTGGGCGGGGGCAACATCGGCTATTACCTGAGTAAGGCACTGATGAACCAGGGGCACGAGGTGTTGATAATAGAAAAGGACGTGCACAAATGTGAGCGCCTGGAAGATGAACTGGGCAGTTGCTGCATGCGGGGAGACGGTTGCGAGACGGCTGTTTTATCTGAGGCAGGATTGAGCAGGGCGGATGTATTAATTGCCACTGCCAGCCAGGACGAGGATAACCTGGTATCCTGCCAGGTAGCCAAGCACCGTTTCAAAGTGCCTCGTACCATAGCTTTAGTCAACAATCCCATAAACGATAAAATTTTCAAAAAACTCGGGGTTGATGGCACGATATCTGTAACCAACACTATACTGGAGCACGTTGAGCAGGAGATACCGGCGCACCCGCTGATTCATCTTCTCACCATGAGCGGGCAAATGGAAGAGGTCGTAGAACTGCTCATCACCAATGAATCACCCTCGCTTGGCAAATCCATTGGTCAACTCAGGTTGCCGGCCGATACCACCATTGCTTTAGTCATACGCGAGAGCGAACGCCCGAGGATACCTGACGCCGATACGGTTCTTAAGGAAAATGACCGCATAATTGCTCTGACCACATTGGACAGCGAAAAGATCCTCGAGAAGCTGCTGCTGAGTTAGTTCTTTATTCAGGTAGCCGGGACAGCCCCGCTTTTAACTTCTTATAGGTCGTTTCCAGTCCCTCGGCTATAACACGTGTGTCTGCCACTACAGTCATAAAATTATGGTCCCCGTCCCAGCGCGGTACCACGTGTGTATGTATATGGCCCTCCAATCCCGCTCCGGCAACCTTACCAAGGTTCATACCGAGATTAAACCCATTGGGCTTGATCTCAGCGGTTAGCAATCTGACGCACAACTGCATGAAACTGATATGCTCAGCCGCCTCTTTGGCATTAGCATCTGTCACATTGCCGATGTGCCGGTAAGGGGCCACCATTAAATGGCCCGGTGTATAAGGATAGGCATTTAAAATGATGAAGTTGTACTTGCCGCGGTACAAAATATAATTAGCTTTATCTGTCCTTTCTACCGGTTTATCACACAATATGCAGCCTTTGCCTTTACCTGACTTCAGGATATATTGCATACGCCAGGGCGCCCAAATTTTCCTCATCTCTGGAACACCTCGATACTCTAATTTTCATTATTGTAGCACGATTATTGACTTTACCGCTTAACATTGATATCTTTGTTTTAATTGCGCATGTCTTCGATTGATCTTAGCTATTTCTCCCGTGGCAACATTTCGGGAAACTTCAAGAAGGAAGTTTCCGAGATACTTGACGACTGTTATCAAAATTTTAGCCAGCGGATACCTTATAAGATCGAGGTCTATGCATTCGACACCGAAGAAAACCTCAACAGCTTCCTGCGCGATGAAAAATTCAAGATTGGCATGTCCTTTAACACGGTAGATGATGCCTCGGCATGCACCTATGAGGTACTGCGTGGTTATCCACGGCTGCTGATATGCAACGAACGCCTGGCCCGCTACAGCAAGCTGGCCAGGGCCGGGGCGATCCGGCACGAGGTTGCGCATACCGTTCTGCATGGCGCCCTTGAATACAGCATTTTTCAAATACCTGATGACTGCCGGCATACGGCTACTGTCAAAGGTATCGATAGTGATAAGCTGGATGAGATATTTTTCCAGATTTCCCTGGGCGTAAAAGACTACGAAGCAACACGGTTATTGATCGCTAACGATTACATCCAGTGCCAGTTTGCCTATGCGTTGGAATGGATTCAACCGGCCGAAGATGACAAAACTGCCTGGAACATATTAAGGACCAACAGGCAAACAAGGTTTGTCTACGAAAGCGCTCTTATGCGTCCGATCCTTTTCACCAACCCTTTACTTTCGCTGCCGAAACCTAAAAAGATGATGGCAGAAAGCCAGTTGCAACTCGGGGCAAGGATGGAGCAGATGATTGCCATACTGGGTGAAAAGGAGGAAAACAAGGTGTTAGCCGTGGCCGGTTCTATCATAGAATCTTTAACTGAGGACACGCACAAAAACATAGACTCCGCCTTCCATCAGCTTATCAACTTGATTTAGTATTAACGTAATCAAAGGCAGGTATCCATGAAATTCCATAATTCAATCAGATTACAGGATAATATTTACTGTTATATCTGGCAGGGCATGGGCAATAACTGTAATACCACGGTAATTACAGGGGCCCTTAAAGGAGATAAACCGCATATCATCATCGACCCGGGTCACATTGTCAACGAGTCCGGTGAAGACTGCCTGGCCAGCCTGGAAGAAGGGATGGCGGCCGACCATATCGAAATAGATGATGTCGGATTGATAATTAATACGCATAGCCATCCTGACCACTGCCAGTCAAATGAATTAATAGTGAATAGGAGCGGAGCATCGGTGACACTTTCTAAAGAAGAGGATGACTTCAGGAACACCATCGGTGAACGCATGTACACCATGTTCGGCATGAAAGCTCCCCACTTCACCCCGCTCTTTTTCCTCAAAGAAGGTGACGTTGATCTCGGCAAGGACGGGTTCAAGGTCCAGGTTTTATTGACACCCGGCCATTCACCCGGGTCCGTATGCCTGTACCTGCCGGATACGAAAATACTGATAACCGGGGACGTGATCTTTTACATGAGCGTTGGCAGAACCGATTTCCCCGGAGGGGACACCATGATGCTGAAAAAGAGCATAGAGAAGTTGGCCGGTTTGGACGTTGAATATCTTGTTCCTGGCCATAATACCGAGCCTAACGGGATCATCCGTGGCAAAGATATGATTAAGCGAAATTTCGCAGCCGTTCAAACGTTTTTCTGACCTGGTTGGCGACTATGGGACCTGACGAAAAAATACAGGCTGCCATCAGCAATACTTTTGTGTTGCGCTTTCCCAGGCAGCAATTGGCCACATTCGGCATTACCAATATCTATTACTACATGATTACCGAACTGATGCCCGAAGTTAATGTTGTGAGAGAAGGCAGAGTGATAGCGGCAAGGCCTAAAATCGTTACCCCGGCTTACCTGATGCACATCGAGGGTTTCAGTGGACAAGCACGGCGGTATATACAGATGGCAGCAGAAGAAAATCCGCATGAACCGGGTATCCTGTATTCATACAAAAATGAATTCGGCGATATGAGCGTGGTTTCCGAACCGCTGGGCAGTATAGTGGATAATATCAACCGTCGCATAGATAACCGGAGTGACCCGCTCAGCACCATCATCAAAGGGGTAGAAGAAATGTGGGACGTATCCCTGATGAAATTTACCTTCGACCTTACCAGTAATTCTGTGCAGCGGAATTTTTCTGAACTCTATAGCCAGGGAAGGTTCAAAATTGACCGGGGGGGTGTGCCTGATGACGCCCGTGAGAGGATAGAAGACCTCATGGATATGACCGCCAGAGATCCCTCCCGCGCGGCTGAACTTGTTAGCGAATTGCACCGTTGGAACCTTTGGGATAGCTACCAGGACCGTTTCCTCAAGCTTTTTAGAAAATTATAGGGCTCAAGCGCCCTCGTGTTTATGCCTGTTATGCCGATTGACATTATTTCCGAAGAGTTATATATTGGTGACGCCTGCAAAAACTTGAGTTTACGGTGGGCCGGGTCAGGTAAATGAATCAACGGCGGTCTAATATTGAGATAATCAGTGAAATGCTGCGCATCGGTGCTGACGGAGCAGGCAAGACCGAGATAATGTACAGCGCCAACATGAGCTATCGGCAACTGCAAAAATATCTTAAATTTATGGTGTCACAGGGTCTGATAGATAAAATTGAAGTGGGCAACCCGAATATTTCTTTCCTGGTTACAGAAAAGGGACACGGCTTGAGGCAAAGCATTGAGACCGTGCTCGAGGTATTGAATTTCAAAGAACCTGAAGATAAATAAGGACTGAGGAGATGCGTATGACGGAAAAAAGGATGTTGATACTTGATGCAGGGACCGTGCAAAAGATCGAGGAAAACCGCGGTGATATGAGCGTCTCCGAATTTATCAATTTCATGATAGACAGCCACTTTGAGGAGACCGCCGAACCTCATCAGAAAGATCTTGTAACCAAGGAAGAGTTCCAGCATTTTGAAGAGGGTATCAGGGACCTGCTGCGGAGCTTCCTGGAATTCTTTCTCAGCTATGGCCTTGAACTGGGCAAGCAACCCACCGACGGCGAACTGGACAAGTTAAGCTTTAAGCTGAAGGGGTTGACCAAGACCATCAAAACTAAGAAACTCTGACCCTTATTGTCCTTACCCGCCATTTTCCCCCTCATTTAACTCCTTTTCATTCGTATCTGATAGAACTGTTTTCTAGAACATAAACACTTCCCAATTGCCTCCGATCGTGCCATAGTGTAGCTGATCGTATTCGCGGGAGGTGTATTTATGCCTACTGTAAAAGAGCTGTTGCGCACAGGCCGGAAAGAGGAACTCTGGCAGATGTGCTGCGGTTTTCTCGATTTAAGTATCGAACAATTCATGTCCATTCAAAAAAGGCTTTTACTCGAACAAATTGAGTTGCTAAATGCCTCGATCATCGGAAGAAAAATATTTAAGGGTACTATACCCCAGGACGTTGAAGAGTTCAGGAAAAGGGCGCCTCTTACTACTTACCAGGATTATTGCCCCGAATTGAGTGAGAAAAGGGATGACGCCATGCCTGTCAAGCCCCTGCTATGGCAGCATACATCGGGCAGGTCTGCCGAGTACCCCTTCAAATGGGAGAGCATCAAGTGGGTACCGGTAACCAACAGGATGTGCGAAGAATTGGCTGCAATTTCGGTGGGCGCCGCCATCCTATCGAGCTGCAAACATAAGGGTGATGTATCATCAGCCGTGAAAAGTGGGGCGAAATTTATCTACGCGGTAGCCCCACGGCCATATACATCGGGAACATATGCTTACATAATTACTGAGGGGGCCGAAGCCATCAGCATGCCACCGCTGGAAATTGCGGAGAAACTGGACATTGAAGAACGGATACAATTAAGCTTCAAGCAAGCCTTATCCCAGGGCCTGGATTTTTATTTTGGCGTTTCAGTAGCTTTGGTGGCTATCGCTGAGAAAATAAATCAGCGCATGGGCAAGGTCAATATTAAATCTGTGTTATCTCAACCGAGAGCTTTAGCCAGGTTGGTAAAGGGTTTAATTAAAAGCAAATTGGCCGGGCGCAAGCTTTTGCCCAAAGATCTGTGGAGCGTCAAGGGCATATTAAGCAGCGGAACCGATGGCACTATCTTCAAAAATGTAATTAAAGAAACCTGGGGCAGGTACCCATTGGATATTTATGCCAGTACCGAAGCCAGTGTGCTTGCCACGCAAACCTGGGATTACGACGGTATGACCTTTGTACCAAATATGAATTTCCTGGAATTCATCCCGGAGTCGGAGTATGAGAAGTGGAAGGAGAACAAGTCTTATATACCCAGGACCGTACTGCTTGATGAGGTGCAGCCCAACAGCAAATATGAACTTGTTATCAGCAATTTCCACGGGGCGCCCCTAACCAGGTACAGGACAGGCGATATCATCAAGATCACTTCGCTGCGCAATAATAAACTGAACATTGAGCTGCCCCAGATGGAATTTGAGGGCAGAATAGACGATGTAATTGATATAGGCGGATTTGTCAGGCTGACAGAGAAGGTCATCTGGCAGGCTGTCAGCAACACAGCTATACCTTACATAGATTGGGCAGCCCGCAAAGAACAGAAAGAGGATAAGTCTTTCCTGCATGTGTATCTCGAACTGAAAGGTGATACCCAGTTCGCTGAAGATACCATAGCACGAGCAATCTACGTTGAACTAAGAAAATTGGACGAAGAATTCCTTTACGGAAATGTGGAGACAGTGCTTAATACCATGCCAATAAAAGTCACTATACTGCCGAAGGGAGCTTTTGAAAGCCATATCAATTTACGGCGTTCCCAGGGCGCAGACCTGGCACATTTAAAGCCGCGTCACATTAATCCCAGCGATAAAGAGTTGGGCATTCTCGGTTCACCCGTTCCTGCGTCACATGAAGCAGACCGGGTATCCGTGGGAGCGCCGGCAGCAAGCTAAAGTCCGCGTGTTACCGATCTAAGCAGGGCAACCGCAAGGTTGCCCTGCTTTCTTTTACCTGGGTTGAAAAGGTTATATTTGGACGCGATATTATGTTTACAGCTTGACATTCGATAGGTACAGATACATAATGGTCACAAATATATATCAAACGATAAATGAATATACATTCACTTATACCTCTGTTAGCCACTATAGCATATATCCCGCTGCTTATAATCCTCTACTCTAACCGGCCCTGGCAGCGCCAGAAACAGGTCTTCGCATTGTTCCTCTGTGCTGTTATGATCTGGAGTTTCGGCGATTTCCTGTTCCGCAGCGATTTCCTGGTCAACGAAAAAATTATCGTCGCAAAAACGATACTCTGTATCTTTACCTTCGGCCTTACGCAACTGCACTTTTTCTTGCGCACGTACTATGAGGAAAAAAAGCAGGGTATTCCTTTGGCTTATATCTTCATGGCCATGGCATTTATACCGATAATCCTGTTTATCCCTGAACACGTAATCGTTGAAAACGGCGTTATACCAGTATATGGAATGTGGATATATCCTGTGGCAGTATATTATATAGCCTTGATCGGACGTGATATCTACATTCTGATTAATAAGCTAAGAAGCATTGTGGACCCGATAACACATAACCAATTACTCTACCTTCTTGTATCTATATCTATTTCCATGATACTTATTACCTTTTCAATGTCCCGCATAGGGCAGGAATATCCACTTGCCCACGTGGGCAATTTTATTTTCGCCCTGCTTTTAACATATACCGTTGTCAAACATCAGTTACTCGATTTGCGTATTATCCTGCGGCGCAGTTTGGCCATTATCTCCATGATTACCAGCGGTGTCGGTTTCTACCTGTTACTGTATGTCAGCGGGCACTTTCTATTACACATCGAAGTATTTACCATAAACTTTTTACTTGGAATGGCTGCTGCCATATTGATTGTTTTGGTGATTTACCAGGCGCGGTATATAGCAATCCGCCAGATAGATAAATTGTTTTACAGGGATGCCTACGAATACCGCCAAAGGCTCAAAGACTTTACAGAGAACCGTATCCGGGGAATGCTCAGCCTCGATGAAATGGGCAATGAATTATTGACCCTGCTATGCGGAGCTATCAGGTGCAAACAGGCTTACCTTCTGCTACCCCGTGAGGATACCGGTGATTATTATATCCATTTCTCAATAGGGCCGGCACAAGCCAAATTGTCTCTCACCGTAAAAAACGATAGCCCGTTAATCCAGTGGCTGCGAAAGACGAAGACTTACCTGCCTAAGGAGAGATTGGATATAGCTCCCGAGTTCAAGAGTTTGTGGAAAGAAGAGCTTGAATCTATTGGTCAGTTGAATATTCAGATGTTCCTGCCGGTGATCAGCAGAAATAATCTTATAGGATTGCTGGCAATCGGTGAAAAACAGAATAGTCACATGTATTCATTGGAAGAAATCAACTATACCGAGAAAATAATCAGCAGTACAGCGACAAGCATTGAGAAAGAATACCTGCAGAACCAACTGAGAAAACGTGAGCAGGAACTATCACTTATAAATCAATTGGCGGGTGTAATTTCCTCCAGTTTAAATATTGAATCGGTATATGATGCCTTTGTCAACGAACTCAAAGGAGTGATCGAGGTTGATTATACGGCTATCTGCCTGGTGGAAGGTTCAGACATTTATTTTGCCGCCGTATCGCCAAAGACTGGTTCAGCGTGGCATACCGGGCAAAAAATCCCACTGTTCGGCACAGCAACCGAATGGGTTTACCTGAATAAGAAGCCTTTCTATGAGCATGACCTTACGCAACGCAAACGATTCTGGACAGGCGAAGAGTATATTAAAAGGGGGATCCGGTCGGTTCTATACCTCCCGCTGGTAAACAAGGGTGAGGTCATCGGCATACTGATCCTCGGTAGCAAGAGGGTTGCCGCCTATAGTCCTGAACAGACTATATTGCTGGAACACTTGGCGCTACAGATAGCAGCTCCTATCGAAAACAGCCGGCTTTTTACCAAAGCTGAGGAAATAGCCCGTGTCGACGGGCTTACAGAGTTGTTTAACAGGCGCCATTTTGATGAAAGGATGCGTGAGGAAATAGATCGTCATTCACGCTACGGGGATGTGCTTTCTTTGCTCCTAATCGACCTGGACAATTTCAAGAAATATAATGATACATTCGGGCATATGGCGGGAGACCGTATGCTGATACACGCCGCCGGGCTGGTTAAAGCCGCCACCAGGTCCTCAGACCTCGCCTTCAGATACGGCGGGGATGAGTTTGCGGTTGTGTTGCCAAACTCGTCCACTGTGGATGCTTTCAACGTCGCGGAGCGCATGCGCGAGAGTTTCGCCTGCGAAATGTCTGACGGGCAGTTGCACATCACTATCAGCATCGGTGTGGCTTCCTGGCCGGGTGACGGCGGGACCCTTGATGAGATATGCCATGCGGCAGATATGGCCTTATATTACGCCAAGCGCACGGGCCAGAACAGGACATCAATCGCATCGCGGACTCTTTTCTCACTCAATGAACCCAACGTAAGCGTTAACACCGAAGCTGAAGTGCTCAGCACTATATACGCCCTGGCAGCAACACTTGAAGCGCGTGATAAATATACGTACGGTCATTCGCGCCGTGTGAGCCGTTATGCCGTATCGGCGGCGGAAGCTTTGAATTTACCCGCGGAACAGGTAGCGCTGATAAGCGCGGCAGCGATTCTTCATGACATCGGCAAGGTGGGGATACCCGACAACGTACTCAACAAAATCGGAAAACTATCGGATGACGAATGGGATTTGCTCAAACAGCACCCCAGGCTGTCGGCAACTATCGTAGGGCACGTACCAAGCTTGAGCGCCTGCCTTGCCGCGATAAAGCATCACCATGAGCGCTGGGACGGTACCGGTTACCCTGGAGGTCTCGAGGGTGAGACCATACCCGTAGAGGCGCGGATACTCACGGTTACAGACTCTTTTGAAGCTATGATATCCGAAAGGCCCTACCGCAAAGCCCTGTCCTTTAAACAGGCTGTAGCGGAATTAGAAAAATGCTCCGGATCGCAGTTCGATCCAGTCGTTGTCAGGGCATTCATCCCTATAGCACTCTCGTCCGCACCCGACGATATCGAACTTGAAATGCAGCGCAGCCAACAGGAGCAGGGTTAATCAGGCCTCGCAAGCACGCAAATATTCCTGGAAAAATACTTCAGAGGAAACCTGTAATTGCTCTCAGGATAAGTCCTCATCACTTCGAATCCGGCCGACTTCAGCAACCCGGTTATTCCGGGATAAGTAAAGAGATAATAATGGCGGAGAAGTTTTTGGTTTTTTATTTTCCAGGGAACAATTGCTTGCTCGCCTTTGCCGATAAAATCCTTCTGCCAGCGGTTCCATACCGTCAAGAAAACCTCCCCCCCGGGCTTTAAGACACGCCTCAGTTCCCGGAAGGCCTGGAGTCTGCCCTGCTTATCTAAAATATGATGGTGGGCGGCCACGGAAATAATGTAATCAAAGCTTTTATCCTGAAAAGGCAGGCTGATAGCGTCCGCTACCAGCAGGCTGGCCGTAAATTTGAATTTGCCGGAATGCTGTGAGGCCAGGCGTATCATCGCGGTGGAGGAATCAAGTCCCCATAAATCGAATTTACCGGCGAATGGCAGGAAGTCAGGCCCGTGCGCGCAACCCACGTTCAACAGCCTTCCGCCCCTCCAGCGTGCCGCCAGTTCAGTCAGTTCGGCGCTGAAACGGGTATGGCGCCGGAGACGGTACCAGCTCTCGGCTATGACGTCATAGACATTAGGGGATCCGTTTTCTTTGGTGTCCATATATCCAATTTGCTACACTTGCTGCGCGGCTCAAATATAACATAACCGGCAAGTTGAATCACAATATGAGAAAAGGTTCGCGGACGATCTCCGGCGTCACCCCTGTGGCAGTGATGTCCAGGCCAGCACCCTGCCCGGGCGCCTGTGTGTTCTGCCCGACTTATGCTGATTCGCCCAAAAGCTATACTCCGGAATCTCCCGCCGTATTGCGTGCGCTGGCCTGCGATTTCGACCCCCTCAAGCAGGTGGAACTGCGGCTCAAGATATTATCCGGGATGGGGCACCCGGGCGACAAGATCGAGCTTATCGTGATGGGCGGCACCTTCCTGGCTACTGAACCCGATTACCAGTACAGCTTTATCAAAGCCTGCTACGACGCCTTGAACGGCAGTATCTCCGGCAACCTCGAAGAAGCCAAGCGTATTAACAAGGGCGCGGCATTCAGGTGCGTCGGACTGTGCATAGAAACCAGGCCCGACTGGTGCGGTGAAGCTGAGGTAAAGAGGATGCTGGAATTCGGTACCACACGCGTTGAATTAGGTGTGCAGGCACTGGATGACGATATCTATCGACTGGTAAGCAGGGGACACGACGTGAGCGACGTCGCCACGGCGACAGCGCTATTGAAGAAATATGGATTGAAGGTCTACTACCACTGGATGCCGGGGTTGCCGGGGTCAAGCCTGGATCACGACCTTGAAATGACGCGCCTGCTCTTTGAAGATGAGCGATTCAAACCGGACGGTCTCAAGCTCTATCCGATGCTGGTGGTGTCCGGCACCGAAATTGAGAGGTGGTATGCGGAGGGCAGGTATTCACCCTATACCATGGATGAGCTTACGGCATTGTTAGCAGGCATAAAATCAATGGTGCCGCGCTATGTCCGCATACCGCGCGTGATGCGTGACATACCCACCAAATTCATCATTGCCGGCTGCCGGGACCTGGCCCTCCGCTCCAACGTACAGGAGGCGATGAAAACCGGGGGACTGCAATGCCAGTGCACCCGTTGCCGGGAGTATGGCCACCGGCGGCGTGACGGCTGGCGCATCGGTCAGCCATCCCTTCACCGCTTTGAATATACGGCGTCGGGCGGCCGGGAGATATTCCTATCCTATGAAGATGCCGGCGGCACGCTTTTCGGGCTGCTGAGACTTCGTATCAGCCCCGGTGACATATATCCGGCCATGGTAAGGGAGATCCATATTTTCGGTTCCGAGGTGCCGCTGGGAGACCAGGACGATCTGGCCGCACAGCATAAGGGACTTGGTGCACAACTGCTGAAAGAGGCCGAGAGGATAGCCCGGGAAGAGAATTCGACAAGTAAAATTGCGGTCATCAGCGGGGTGGGGGCCAGGGACTATTTCCGCAATACCGGCGGTTACGAATTGGAGGGGCACTATATGACCAGGACCCTGCCATAACCGGTTCAGGGGTAGAGATGACAGGCCGCGTAATGTCCCGGAGCAACTTCCCTGAAGGCGGGATCCGCCGTCGGGCAAACCTGTATGACCCGGTGGCACCTGGTGTGAAAATGGCAGCCGGAGGGCGGATGGAGAGGGGATGGCATATCGCCATTCAGCAAAATCCTGCCCCCGCCGGCCGGCCTTAATCCCGCCACGGCAGAGAGCAGGGCTTCCGTGTAAGGATGCATAGGATTCCGGAATAACTCCGCTTTATCTGCCAGTTCCACGATCTTTCCCATGTACATTACGGCCACTCGATCAGCAATATATTTTACGATGGCCAGATCATGGCTCACGAACATATATGATAAACCGTCGTCGTCCTGGATATCCATCATCAGGTTAAGTATCTGTGCCTGCACCGATACATCCAGGGCGCTGACCGGCTCATCCGCAATAATCAGCCGGGGGTTCATGGCCAGCGCGCGGGCAATGCCGATACGCTGCCGCTGGCCTCCGCTGAATTCATGCGGATACCTCTCAGCAAATTCCGCCTCGAGGCCGACCTTCTCCATCAGGCGCGCCACCCTCTGTCCACGCTCCGATGCATCGCTAACCCCATGCACAATCAAAGCTTCCCCGATGGAATCACCCACCGTCATGCGAGGGTCCAGCGACGAATCCGGGTCCTGAAAAACGATCTGTATTTTGCCCCTCAACGTGCGTAATTCTCGCTTATTCATAGCAAGCACGTCGTCGCCTTGAAAAGAGATATCCCCTCCCGTGGGCTCTTCCAATCTCAGTATCGCCTTACCTAAAGTGGATTTACCGCATCCTGATTCTCCCACCAGTCCTAACACTTCCCCCTCCATAATCTCCAGCGAAACACCGTCTACAGCTTTTATCTCCCCCAGAGGCCTGGGAATCAAACCCGCGGTTACACGGAAATACTTCTTGAGATTATTTATCTTCAGCAGTGGAGTCTTTTCTATCATGCCCGGTCAACTCCGGCGTTATCATACAGGTGGCAGGCGACTTTATGAACACCTGCTATGTTCACAAGTTCAGGTTCAGTTGAACGGCAGATATCCATGACATCCTTGCAGCGCGGGTGGAAGGTGCATCCCTGCGGCAGATCGATGGGGTTGGGTGTATTGCCGGGGATGGACGGCAGCCTCTTGAGGTCCGCGGATATATCCGGGAGGCAGGCGATGAGGCCACGGGTGTAAGGATGGGCCGGAGCGGTGAGAATAGTATCAACGGGCGCTATCTCAACAACCTTGCCGCCGTAGATAACGGCTGCCCGGTCGCCTATCTCACGTACCAGCGACAGGTCATGCGTGATGAAGATGATAGACATATTGCGCCTGCTCATAAGCTCCTGCAGTATGAACATAATCTGTGCGCGTATCGTGACATCCACGGCCGTGGTGGGTTCATCGGCGATCAATATGGCGGGATCGCAGGAAAGGCTCATGGCGATCATAGCGCGCTGCTTCATGCCGCCGGACATCTGGTGCGGATACATAGTCAGCGCATTTTCGGCCTGAGGGATATTCATCTCCTCCAAAAGCATTAAGGCCTTTTTGCGCGTTTCTGCCCTACCGTAATGGCCGTGGGCATTAATCTGCTCCATTATCTGGTCACCTATAGTAAAAACCGGGTTGAGGGCGGATTGTGCATTCTGGAACACCATGGCGATCTCCTTGCCCCTGACCTGCCTGATGCGCTTTACCGGGCAACTGGTTAGATCGATCCCGTCATAAATAACCTTGCCGCTGACAATTTTGCCGGGAGGGCTGTCGAAAAGCCGGAGGAGTGAAAGGGCGGTAACCGATTTACCGCAACCAGATTCACCCACCAGGCACAGGCATTCGCCCTGCCACAAATCAAAATCCACACCGTTGACGGCTTTAACTATGCCCCTGCGCGTATAAAACCAGGTTTTCAGGTTACTTACTTCCAGAATTGTGTTCACCGTCAAATCATTATCACCATTGAGCACAAATCTTATACGCTGGCTTTGGGGTCGAAGGCATCACGTAAACCGTCACCGAAAAAATTAAATGAGAGGACTGTCAGGAAGAGCATAATGCCCGGCTCGACCGCCACCCACCAGGCGGAATCCAGGCTGTGCTGCCCGGTATTGAGGATGGTGCCCCAGCTCGTGCTCATGGGGTCACCCAGTCCAATGAAGCTCAGGGCGGCCTCGGCCATGATCACGCCGGGGATGGAGAGCGAAGCCATAACTATGATAAGGCTGCTGACATTGGGGATAAGATGATTAAAGATAACCCTTGTATCGCTTGCCCCCAGGGCTTTGGAGGCGGTAATAAAGTCCCTGGTGCGGAGCGAGAGCGCCTCGCTGCGTATCAGGCGCGCCGCCCCCGTCCAGCCTGTCAGCCCTATCACCAGCACGATAATGGCCAGGCTGGGACCGAAGATGAAGACGATCAGCACCAGCAGCAGGAAGAAGGGGAAGGTCATCATGATATCCGTGAAGCGCATCAGCGCATTATCCACCCAGCCGCCGAGGTAGGCAGACAATACGCCGAGAAAGGCGCCTATGAAAATGGCAATGCCCGTCGCCAGCAGGCCTACCAGCAGCGAAATCCTGGCGCCGGAGACCAGCATGGCCAGCATATCACGTCCCTTGCTGTCGGTGCCCAGCGGGTGCTCGGGACGGCTCTGGATGATAGTTGTAGTTATCTCGCCGGTTCTAATATCATAAATAGATTCCTGTATCGAGAATCCCAGGGGCGGCAGGTTCTTGATATTGAAATCAGTTTTCTGAGGATCCTGGACCACAAAGGGCCCGAAAATGCCTGTCAGGGCGAGGAAACCGATAAATCCCAAACCCACCAGCGAAAGGCGGTTTTTCTGCAGCCTCTCCCAATAGTAGCCCACCAAACGGTGGCTGATGAAGAAAGGCCTGCGGGATTTACCGCCCTGCTCTGCTCTCAGTTCAGTCATATCTTATCCTCGGGTCGAGGTAGGTATAAATAAGGTCGGTTACCAGGTTGATAAAAAGCACCAGGAAGGTGCCTATCAGCGTGACGGCCACCACCACGGCATAATCGTTGGCAAAGATGGCGTTGAAAGAGACCTGGCCCAGCCCGGGGATGCCGAAAACGATCTCGGTGAGGTAAGCCCCGCCGAAAACGATACTACCGAGGTCGAACATGATGATGGTCACCAGGGGCAATACCGCGTTACGCAGCACATGCTTGCCTATCACAGTCCGCTCGGATAAGCCCTTGGCGCGCGCGGTGGTAACAAACTCCTTGCGCAGGTTATCCAGCATGGCCGAACGGGTATAGCGCACATAGCCTGCCAGAGACCCTATGCCCAGTGTCAGCACAGGCAGAATCAACTGCCGCAGGTTCTCCAGCGACCAGATGGGGTAATTCGTGTCGTAATAAGTCCTGAAAACGCCCAGGTAGACGGCAAAAACCAGTATCAGCATCAAACCCAGCCAGAATCCCGGTATGGATATACCGATGAAAGAAAATATGGATGCCGCATAATCGATCTTCGTATTCTGCTTAACGGCCGACAGCATGCCCAGGCCGACGCCTACGATTATGGCAAAAATAGATGACAGGAGGACAAGCTGAAATGAATAAATCCAGTGTGAGCCGATCAGGTCCATGACAGGCTGCGAGGCGCTGAACGACCAGCCCCATTTACCCTGCAGCAGGTTGCCCATATACAGCAAATACTGCTCGATAATGGGCTTATCCAGGCCATAACGCGCCTCGATGGCCTGCCGTACCGAATCCACGTCCTGTCCCCTGGCGGCGATATTGAGGATATACCTGTCCACGGGGGAGGTCGGGCCGACGCGCAGCAAAACGAAGGTGATGGTCAGTATGCCCCAGGCAATGATGACACTGTAGAATAAACGCTTGATAATATAGCTGCGCATATACCCGCCCGGCGGAGGGCTTTTACACCCGTGATGTGATCCGGTTGATTACAGTTTACTCAAAGTGCCAGAGGTAGTAATTATAGCCCATGTTGATGCCGGGTTCGATGCCCTTAACATTCCTTTGAAAGCCGCTGTTGCCCCTGGAATAGGTGATAAAATCCACCGGCTGTTCCTCGGAAATCACGCGCGAGAGCTCCTGGTACATTTTCCTGCGGTCTTCCTTATCCAGGCCTTCCTGCGACCTGATTTTTGCGAAGAGCTCATCCACCTTAGAGTTGAAGAAGCCGAAGGAATTGAGGCCTCCGTCGCTGGCAAAGAAAACCCTGCTGCCGGAGGGCGCCAACGGGTCAGTGTTGTGCCCCATAAGGGTCAGGTCCCAGGCCTCCTCGCTGATGGCCCCGGGCCCGTTGTTATAGCGTGCTTCCTGATCGCTGCCGGGCACCTTATTGGACATATACTGGCGAATAAGGGTCGCCCATTGCACCCACTTCACCTCGACTTCGATGCCGATATCGGCCAGTTCCTGCTTTATCAGCATTGACATGGATTCCACGACGTCGCTGCCCGGCGTAGTAACCAGCAACAGCTTTACCGGCTTACCGTCCTTGCCCAGCAGCACATCGCGGTCACCGCTTTTGCCATACGCATAGCCGGCTGCTTTAAGCATCTCTATGGCTTTCTGCTTGCTGTTGAGGGGTTCGACACCCAGCTTCAAAACGGTATCATCACTGTACCAGGGTGAACTGGAGGGGATAAAGCTGTAGGCCGGTTCAGCGAAGCCGAGGTATATCTTCTTGACGATCGTGTCCTTGTCCACGGCCATGGAAATGGCCTGCCGCACCTGTTTATTGCGCAGTCCCTCCCAGCCGTTGTTACGCTGGTTATAACTGATGATGTTATAGCCGCGGGTGGGGATGGTATAGACGTTGATGCGCTCCATCTTCTTGAACTTGGCCACATTCTGCGGCTCGATCCCGCACTGTGTGATATCCCCCGCTTCCAGGGCTGCCTGCATCACCGCTGAGGTACCGAACAGCTTGATGACCATCTCGCTGAAGAAAGGAGCGCCCGTTTCCCTGCCCATAAAGAAGCCGGGATTCCGTGACAGAACGAACTTGTCGTTCTTGAGCCACTCTTTGAACGTGTAGGGTCCGAGGTTGCCCGTATAGCTAAGGCTATTGAATTCTTTAGCCTGGGTGAAAGCATCCACATCGCCTTCATATTTAACGGCGATGTACTTAGGATAGGGCATGAGATCGTACAGCGTATAAATAAATTCGGGCTGTACAAATTTGCGCGTAACCGTGAAAGTCGTATTATCAACTACCGCGGGTACCACAAATCGTTTCACCCCATCCACGTCCTCCTGCCAGTCATCTTTATAGTTATAATTCAGCCAGTCTGAGAACATCAGGTTTTTAAGAGTATACACGTAGTCTTCAGAGGTCACCTGAGAGCCGTCGCTCCATTTCAGGTCGGGCCGGATGTTGATGGTATATACCAGGCCGTCCGGGGAGGCTTCGATGTCTTTGGCCAGGCAGCGCAGGACGATATTGAACTTGTTATCGTAGCCGGCTAATGATTCGAGCGTATAGCCCACATAGCCAAATGACGATGCGTCCGCTGCAAGTATCCAGTTCAGCGTTTCGGCCTCACCGCCTGATACATCACCCTCGATAAAGTTGTCAGCTATTTTGGGTGCAGGGGCCGAGCAGCCCGACATAGCCGATACCAGCATGCTTACGGCCACCAGTGCGCCAGTCCACTTCATGAGTTTATCTTTAGCCACTTCTTTTCCCCCGTTGCTTATTTAGTCCGTCAGGGATTATTCAGTGTACCAGAACTGGCTGTTGCTCAGGATATTGTAACCGGGTTCAATACCTTTGATATTGCTGCGGAAGGCGAAATTATCTTTGTAATAAGCGAGTATATCAACCGGTTGGGCGTCTGATATCGCCTGTGCTAATTCGTCATAAATTTTCTGGCGGTTCTGCGGGTTGATGGCCTCAGCAGACAGGGCACGCTTATAAAGCGCGTCAACTTTCTCATTATAGAAGCCGAAGATATTCAGCCTGCCTGTTGACGAAAAGAATATCTCGCTGCGCCCGATGGCCAGGGCATCGCCGTAGGAAGATAAAATCACCAGGTCCCAGGGCTGGCTGCTGACCGCAGTGGGGCCGCTGTTATATTCGGGCGTCTTATCGCTGCCCGGCAATTTATTAACAAATATCTCCTTGGCTATGAAATCCTGTACCTGGTACCTGGGATCCACGTCCAACCCAATGCTCCGCAGATTCTGGCCGATGATATAGGCCACGCTCTTTTGTACCTCGCTGTCAATCGCGACAGGTATAGTCAGCTTGATGGGCTTGCCGTCCTTAGCGACGAAAAGCTGTTTGCCGTCAACATCCTTCATCTCGAATCCGGCAGCCTTTATCAGGTCAATAGCCTTCTGGGCATCACCGGTAGAATTCATACCGAGTTTTTGCAGCACACTTTCGTTGTACCAGGGCGAATACGGCGGTATGAAACTGAATGCCGCATCGGCATAACCACCGAAAATATCATTGACTACTGCCGGCTTATCGATAACCATGGAGATGGCCTTCCTCACATTGGCGTCTTTAAGACCGGACCAGCCGTTGTCACGCTGATTATAGGCCACCATGAGAAACTGTCCCGTAGGAACAGTCACGACACTCAAATCTTTATTACCGCGGAAAGTGTTGGC
>Ga0247841_10005318_pt1 | contig 20966 bp, 15 predicted proteins | sample LaCruzMarch2015__2_FD_192410 | JGI IMG/M metagenome (GOLD analysis project Ga0247841, IMG submission 192410) | Freshwater microbial communities from meromictic Lake La Cruz, Castile-La Mancha, Spain - LaCruzMarch2015_18m | ecosystem: Environmental > Aquatic > Freshwater > Lake | place: Spain... | reverse complement strand
CTATGGGGCTCGGAAAATATGTGGTAGAAGGGGAAAAAACGTGCCGGTTCTGTCCTGAATATCCAAATCTTGAAATATATAGCGCTCCCGATTTGTATAAAAATTCTCAGCTTCATTTTTATGCTGTAGATATGAGACTGAAAAATTTTGATCTGCTTGAAGGGGAAGATGCAAGCCTTGTAAAACTTGATATCGAAATAGCAGAGAAGCATGGAACATTAAAACATTGTGGTTCTGTTTATGATCTGACTAACGAAAGGATCATCCCGGGGCTTACTGCTTCCGGCCCCCGAATTGTAAATTTTGCAAATATTATCAAACATAAATATATCCCTCTTTCAAAAACCGTTCAGCTAATTTTGAATGTAGTAGAAGAAGCAATGGGATCACCAGTGGAAATTGAGTTTGCTGTTGATCTGAACAAGGATAAGAATGGGAATGCATCATTTTATCTGTTGCAGATAAAGCCTCTTATCAAGAATGTATTAGAAAATGAAATAAATATTGGTGAGATCGATTATAGCAAATTGCTTCTTTATTCTGAAATGGGAATGGGTAATGGTATTCTGGAAGAATTAAACGATGTGATTTTTGTGGATGTTAAAAAGTTTGATAAGCTCAAGACTGAAAAAATGCGCGATGAAATCGAACAACTTAACATTGAAATGATAAAATCTAAAAGGAAATATATACTTATTGGGCCTGGCAGATGGGGAACCCGCGACAGATTTATCGGAATTCCTGTAGCATGGTCGCAAATATCCAATGCCAAGATCATTGTAGAGGTTAGTCTTGAAGATTTTTCTCTAAATGCTTCATTAGGATCTCACTTTTTCCATAATGTAATTTCTATGAATATAGGTTACTTCTCGGTAAAATATAACTCATTGATTGATTACATCAATTGGGATATATTGAACCAACAAGAAGTAATATCTGAAACAAAATATTTCAAGCATGTCAGATTCAAAGATCCTTTGAGGGTTATTATGGACGGTAAAAAGAGAGCCTCTTTGATTTATTATAATAACGATTAGAACTGCGAATGGGGGGATTATGTGAAAGGTGCGAATATTGCAGGTTGCCTGAAAGTTGCAAATGCAATGCTCGATTTGAGTTATTAGGATTTGGGATTAAATTAAAAATGAAGGGCTGTCTGGTTTTGGGACAGCCTTTTTTATCATTTATAATAAGTTTAGGAACTTTTGCGAATGAATAATATACTGGCTTTCGATTACATAATGGTTGTATATAAAGTCCAATATTTTGAATAATAAATATCGATTAACAAATGATGATTTTAGTTCTTAAATCAATTATTTCAAAAATCGCTGACATTATGGATAAGCCCTACTTTGCGTAACTTACAGCTCGTGTTTCCCTGATAACGGTAATTTTGATCTGTCCAGGGTAGATCATTTCAGTTTGGATTTTCTTCGACAGGTCATAAGCAAGATCGGTTGCTTCCTGATCGTTGATTTTTTCAGCGCCCACAATTACGCGTAACTCTCGTCCTGCCTGTATGGCATAAGTTTTTACAACACCAGGGTAGGAGAGGGCAAGTTGTTCGAGGTCCTGCAACCGCTTTATGTAAGCTTCCACTACTTCACGGCGTGCTCCGGGACGTGCTCCTGAAATGGCATCACATACCTGCACGATAGGCGATATCAAACTAAGCATTTCCACTTCATCGTGATGGGCGCCGATAGCATTGCATATCTCTGGGTTTTCCTTGAATTTTTCGGCCAGCTTCATACCTAATACAGCATGTGCCAGTTCAGATTCATTGTCGGGTACTTTACCAATATCATGTAATAGCCCTGCCCGTTTGGCTATTTTGGGGTTCAATCCAAGTTCTACAGCCATTGTGGAACAAAGATTAGCCACTTCTTTGCTGTGCTGAAGTAAATTTTGCCCGTAAGATGAACGATACTTCATTTTTCCAATCAGGCGAATGAGTTCGTGGTGCATACTTTGAATACCAAGGTCGATGGTAATACGCTTACCAATCTCTACAATCTCCTGTTCGATTTGTTTCTTTGTTTTGGACACTATTTCTTCAATACGTGCAGGATGGATACGTCCGTCGGTTACTAATTTATGCAGTGACAAGCGGGCAATTTCCCTACGCAATGGGTCAAACCCGGAAAGAAGAATGGCATCAGGAGTATCATCAACAATGATTTCAATCCCGGTGGCAGCTTCAAGTGCCCGGATATTACGTCCTTCACGCCCAATAATGCGTCCTTTCATTTCGTCATTTTCAATGTTGAATACTGATACCGAATTTTCAACTGCATGTTCAGTGGCTGTGCGCTGTATGGTTTCGATAACAATCTTTTTTGCCTCCATGTTAGCCGTTATTTTGGCTTCGTCCATCGTGTCCTTAATAAATATAAGCGCTTCTGCTTTTACCTCAGCTTTGAGCGATTCTGCCAATTGTGCCTTAGCTTCGGATACTGAAAGGCCGGATATCGCTTCTAATTGCTCTATGTGCTGTTTATGCGCTTTTCCAAGGTCTATTTGTTTCTTATTAACCAGATCAAGCTGAATAGTAAGATTTTCCCTCAGTGTGCTTTGTTCTTTCTGCTTACGTTGAACATCTTCCATTTTTTGCATCAGGCTCGCTTCCTTTTGTTTGATCCTGTTCTCTGTTGCATTGATGGCATTGGTTTTTTCGTTAATTAGTTTTTCGTGCTCTGCTTTCAATTGCAGAAACTTTTCTTTTGCTTGCAGTATCTTGTCTCTTTTGATGACCTCTGCTTCTGCCTGAGCTTCTTTAATGATATGCTGGTTCTTTCTCTCAATGGATTTTTTTATAAGGGTGCTTGTAAAAAGAAAACCTGCCAGCAAAGAAACTACTGCAATAATGATAATTGTTAGAATGTCCATGTTCTGTCCCATTTCTTTATTTCTTTACGTCACATTTTTTGTTTATCGAACAACCCTCCCGCAGTTGCGGGATGCGGAGTCATACGGTCATTTTGAGCCTGAATTTTATTATGGAATTTGTGTTCAACCATGACAATTTTCCTGATCATTCGAATAGAATTTTAAATAAAAAAACCCGCAATAATCCAAATTAGGTTTAGTAAAAACCTCAGAAAAGATAAGTATAGAGCTGCCTGATTTTTCAAACGTCCACTGTCTGAATGATCAGAACCCCGGTTGTCCGGGGGTGAGGCCTGTTTTAGAAACCATAAACGTGGCTCTAATTGAATTTATGTTAAGTTTTACAAACTTGTGTTTGAATTATTACGGGTATGTCTTTCGACAGTATTCAAAGAACGTTCAAGCTTTATTTAAACAATCTGTCAGTAATTTGTCAGTTTCAGTCAGTTTCTCAATAATCCGATCGTCATTTATCTTTGCACTATTCTCATAATTAATTGCATAAGTAGCAAACTGCATGGCTGTCATCGCCAGCAAATCTTGTTTGTCTTTATATGCATAAGTATCAGCATATGCTTTGATTTTTTCGTTTATTGTTTTTACGGCTTTTCTAACAGTTTCTTCTTCCCCCGTTTCTATTTTTAATCTGTAGGGTCTGTCTGCAATTGTAACTGTAATTGAAAGCACCGGCATCGGTTTATTTTGTTTCTATTTGTTTAAAAGAGCTATACATTTGTCAATTTCCCGCACAAGTTCGTTTATCTTTAACTTAGGCTGGTACGTATCTTTTCCGTACTCTAAAGTTTTTGTAATTTTTTGAACTTTTACCTTTTCTTCTAAATTTTTAATTATACTTTTTTGTTCTTCAATTATTTGGTGTAAACTATGAATATCTTTTTTTTGTTTTTGAGTTTCAGCAAAAGTTTCACATTGCAAATTTACTATTTTTTTTATTTTGTATTCAAGTTCAGATACAATTATTGATACTTTATCCATAGAGAATAGGAAATTATAATCCCAGTTATATCGGGACAAAATTAATAAATGTAAAAACCAGATGCAACATTTTTAAAGTTTTTTATGAAAATACATTATTCCAGGTAATGAAACATGCTTAATTATAGATAGATGAGATTCAAAATAAAAAAACCCTTCCGATCCGAAAGGGTTTTTTGAATAAATAATTATTTTGATTACTCAACGATCATTTTATTAGTAACAGAATTGTTACCGGCTTTTACGGTATAAAAATAAATACCGGAAGTAAATTTGCTCCCATTGATAGTGAAGTTGTGAGTTCCTGCACTAGTATTGCCTTTGTTTATTTCGAAAATTTTCTGTCCTAACATATTGATTACAGATATTGAAAGATCGGAAGGTTTGGAAAGTGTGACATTAATACTTGTTGATCCGTTAAAAGGGTTTGGATAGTTTTGTGAAACTAAACCAATGTTGTTTTCAACTTCGTTAACGCCGGCGTTTGGTACAAAATCACTTTCAGTAAGTTCTAAACCTGTAACATAAAGATGGTTAATTGGTGAGTTTACCGGATCGCTACCATTAACAACAACAACAGGAATTTTGAAAGCACCGGCATCATCCAGTATAATGTCGGAAGCATTCATATAAAGGAATAGACCCATTGAAGGTGTATTTAAACTGAGGTTTTTACTGCCAGTTATATTACCGTTGGTAATATCATGGCCCCATACTTTGAAATCGGGATATACATTGGTTGTACTACCAATAATAGGATCTGTATCAGTCCACATAGCAAATATTTTATTGCCGTTTTCTGTTTTGCCGATATGAATTCTGTGATCAATAGCAAAGTCGCCGAATATAGTAACACTCGTACCATCATCAACTTCTGAAAATAAGGTATCGATATATTTTGCATCCCAGCCGGCAGAAGTAGTGTAGAGGTCAAATAATTTTGCAGGTTCACCGGCGTAAGTATAACCTAATGAATCAGGGTTTGATGAATACCCACCCTGTATAGTAGCAATAAGGTGGAGATTACCTTGAGCGTCAACGATCCCTGGTAAATTTTTATCGCTGGTAGTATAACCATAAAAGAAAACGGGGCGAACAACAGAAGTATCTTCTTTAGTGGGCCATACATAATCTTTTATTTCCTGAATCTGGCTGTAATCATAAATAGTCATTTGTGTCCATGTAGTGCCATGGTTGGTAGTTTTCCAAACAAGAGGTTGAGTTGATTGGTTCGGGCGGGTAATTGAGTCTTCACCATTAAACCAGAAATAACCAATAGAACCATCATCATTAAAAGCCATTCCATAAGGCTGAACGGGAGCCATTGTTGCCGATAGAAGGGGCGTAAATTCATAAGAAGATGTATAATTGAATTTATTATCAGTGGAGTTCCACATCATTTTCCAAATAGTATAATCGATGTGGTTATAATCAGGTTCAGGTCCGTTTTTTTCACCAAGTAAAAATAATTCGCCATTGGGAAGCGCTGACAGAGATTCATTTATGTACCACATTCCAATGGAAGGTGTAGTTGGGTAATTAATAACAGTGTCAGCGGCAAGAGTGCCGTCAATTTTTGAGCTATACACATAATTGGAAACCCAACCGGAGCCACTTGTTATTGGGCCTGAGCATACAACAAATAAATCACTGCCATTACGGAAAAGCGTGCCTCCTGGGTAACGATGCGAGGTTCCGTTAGCAAACAATACGGAGTCGGAACTTGTACCGTAGTCAGTAGTCATTTTCATTTTAATGCCATTGCCCGTACCTCCCCATGTGCCACCGTCGCGTGAAGTATAAAGCACAGTTTTACTTTGCTGGTCGGCGGTAAGTTTTTTACCGGAAAGAAGTGTATATCCGTTAAGGGATGATGTAAACGGAATTAACGCTGCCGAGGTAATGCTTTTATAAGGAGCAGTAACATTAACATTTGTCTGTTCAATTAAATTTGTTACCTTTTTTGCAGGCGTTAAATCTTTTTTAACAGGCTGAGACTTTTGTGCATTAACTAAAGATGCACATCCTAATGCAATAGTAAACAGTAAGATTTTTTTCATTTTAATTTGGTTTTAGTTTAAAAAATAAATGGTTTTTTTTATAACAAGATGCAAAGTTAATATTTAAATTTAAAATCAAATTAAAAATTTAATAAAAAAATTACCTAAATTTATTCATAGCGCTGTTTGTCTTTCTTTATAAATAAAATCAATTCTTTGTAATAAGAATTTACATCTCTCCATTTAGGCAGCAAGTCAAAAATGCTGCATTTTGCCCTGCGCGAAAATATAAAGGCAATAATGAGAGCGGTTACACTGTAATAAATTGAGGTTGTAATGCCGGCGCCAATGATTCCATAAATCGGTATCAGAAGCAGTCCGCAGGCAATGGTTACAATAAGCCCTGCCAGCATTACAAACGCAGTGATGTGGTATTTACCTATGCCAGAAAAATAATGCCCTGTCAGAGATGTGATATTAAAAATGAGCACGCCGGGTGCAAGTGTCCACATCACTTGGTTAATACTTCCGAATTCACGTCCAAATATAAAAATATAAAAACCAGAGGGCAGAAGTATCAAGGGGATTAGTACGATAAAAGTAAGGAACAGGCTGATTTTGATTAGGTTTATGGTGAGCTTTTGTGAATAAGAATCATTCTCCGAATTTACGATGCGGGAATATTGAACCAGCGTAATACTTGAACTGATAAGCCATACCGACTCAATAAGTGAAACTCCGTTCGAATAAATGCCTACATCTTTTGCTCCATTGAAATATTCGATGAAATAATAACTGCCGCGAAAGCTGAGCATGTGGGCTATGTTTCCGATCTGGTTCCATATTCCATATTTGGCAAGTCCTTTAAGTGCATCACGAAAACTATTGTCCTGTTTGGCTGCATTTTTATTTTTCAGAAATGGAACGATAAAATAAAAACTCAAAATAAAACTTACGCCAAAGCTGAAATACAGGGCTTTTATATACGACAGTATTTCAGGTTTACCCAAGAAATAAAAATATATTATTAGTGTGCCGATAATCAAAGCAGCCTGCAGCAAACTGATATAATTGTTTGTTTTTATGCGCTCTTTGCCTAACAGGATAGACTGATTTATGGATGCAAATGAATTAATTGCAGTGAGCAGAGTTACATGTAAAATATATTCTGTGTTGATGATGTTTATACTTTTCATCAGAACAAAAAATACTGCGCTCACAAATATCGACCAGATGTAGGAAGGAATAATCAGACATGATAAAGGATGCCTTGGTACAAGATAAACAATTGATGGTCCCCCGATTAAATTCGAAAAAATAAGTATTAGTACAATAGTAGTGATAATAATTCCCTGCTCTCCCTTTCCTGTTGCCCCAAGGTATTGTGAAATAGCAATGGCAATAAAAAGGTTGATTATGGCTGTAAGCAGCCTGGCGCTGAAAGTATTTATTATTTTTTTTAACAAGTCCTTATCGGTTTAGTATTTCTGAGTAAACATCCAGAAATTTTTTACCTACGCTTTCATAACTGAAATTATTTAAGGCATATTCGTGCAGAAATTTTTTATCATAAGTGTCTGCATTATCAAGCATTTTGTTAACTGCATGTAAAAGAGCTTCTTCATCTTTTTGTTTAATAATAATACCATGTTTGTCGGTAAGATGTTCGCTGATGCCTCCCACATCTGTTGAAATAACAGGTAATCCGCAGGAATATGCCTCAACAATAACACATGGAAGATTTTCATAATTGCTGAACAATAACAGGAAATCTAACTGCTGCATCATTTTTGCTACTTCATCCGTTTTTTTTTCGCCGTGAAAAAATACATGCCTGTTAAGCAGTGTCATGTTTTCTGCTTGAACGATAAAGGGTTCCTGGTTCCCATCGCTGATAAAATGCAGCGAAAAATCCTGTCTTATCTCCGAAAGTTTTTTTATCACTCTCAGTATGCCCGAAATATTCTTATGCGCATCAACAAACGATGAAATATGCAGTATATTTTTAATAGAAGTATTTTTTTTCTGAACTATCGAAAACAATGTAGTGTTAACAACATTAGGCAAAACCCTGTAATTCCCTTTAAATCCTAATGCTATCATAGCATTTTTCAGATCTTCGGACACCGGTAGAACCATTGATGCCTTTTTAACAATTCTTTTTGAAAAATATTTTTGGACGAATCCGATTTTTGTATGAGTTTCCGGCTGATAGCCTGTCCAATTTTCTGTAATTACAAAAGGAATTTTTTCGAATGTATTTAAAAAACAAAACACCAGCCCTACAGGGAATAATATGTTCGCATGAACTATATCAGGAGCGCCTTGTTGTTCTGTGATCATTTTAATGCCCTTGCTGTATGCATTCAAATACCTGCAAAAACGAATCAATATATTACCGCTCTTTTTACAATAAATATATATGGTTTTTATGGAGTTTATTTCCTTAGATAAAATTTCCGGATTTTTATCATGTAAATTATCATCAAAACAAACGTGTAAAACTGTTACATCAGCATAAAGCGAAACGGCTTCGGCATGCTTCTGAACAAAATTTCCCAGTGTTGGTCTAACCCTGTTCGGATACCAGCTGGAAATAAAAAGCACTTTAATTTTTTTATTTTGTTTCAAGAAATGTTTTGTTATAGAACATCGCAAATTTAGTTTTATTTGAGAAAGTGTTTGTCTTTTTACCGGAATTTTTCTAAATTTGCATCCGTTAATAAATGGTGGATGTAGCTCAGCTGGTTAGAGCATCAGATTGTGGTTCTGAGGGTCGTGGGTTCGAACCCCATCTTCCACCCAAGTTTATATATACTTTGCACGGGGCAAATCTGATTGCCGGAAGGCAAGTCCGCAATGACGTATTCTGTTTGCGTAACATCAGTTACTAACAACTTTTATCTCAATCCGCCTGTTTAATTTTTGACCTTCATCAGTATTATTATCTGCAATTGGATTTAACGATCCATAACCGGCATAGGTCATTCGGGCGGCTTCAATTCCTTTGGCTACAAAGTAATTATATACTGCTTTGGCTCGTTTCTCAGAAAGTGACTTATTTGTATTTGCATCGCCCGTGTTATCTGTATAAGCATTTATTTCAATCTTCATTTTAGCATTCAGCTTCATCACATTTGCCACGCTGTCGAGTTGAGGATATGCACTTTCCTTTATTGTTGATTGTCCTGCGTCAAATTTAACCTTATTCAGAACAGTAGGCTTGGCGGTAGCTTTAGCGATGTTGGTTGATTCGGTTTTATATGATAATTTGAATATGTCATAACTCATCTTCAGATATTTGTTTTGCGCAATATATGCGAGGGCAGGTTCAAGTTCCGGCGGTTTCACATAGCTTTGAAGAGTAGTTATTATCTGCATCTTTTCATCAAGAAATGCCATAGAAGGGTATGACATTTTGCCGTTAAGTAACGAATTTGCCAGTTGGTGTGTTGAGCGAAAACCGGTGGGATTTGGGTTTACAAATGTATGTCCATCAAATATTACAGTATCCTTGCCTTCTGCGTTTAATTTTACTGCATAAAAGCTTTCATTCATCAATTTAATAATTGTCGGGTCGGTGAATGTCGTTTTGTCAAGTTGTTTGCACCAGCCGCACCAATCGACATATATGTCGATAAAAACTTTTTTAGGATTTTGTTTGTTCAGTTTAACAGCTTCTTTAAAGCTGTACCATTTAATCTTTTCTTCGGGTTTGGTGTTCTGTGAAAAAAGTTTTGTACTAAAAAGTATACAAAACAATAGAAGTAATTGTATAGTCAGAAGTTTTTTCATTATCTTGAATTGTTTTTATGATTAAAATATCATTTATTATACTATTCCATGCATCATCTTCACTAATTTCTTAGACATTAAAAGTATTATAATTCCAAGTAATGTGACAAAGGAAGCGATGCTGATAAAAATTGTCATAGATCCAAAACGTTCAACAAATTGAACCATGAAACCTGCCAGAAAATTTGCCAAGAAAATACTGAAGAACCATGCTCCCATAAATAATGTCGCCATCCTTGTCGGCGCTAATTTTGAAACCATTGATAATCCTATTGGCGAGACACAAAGTTCTCCGATAGTATGAAACAAATATGTCATCACTAAGAAAATCAAACTTGCTTTAACAGTTGTGTCCGAATTATCTCCTCCCCGTTGCAGAACGGCTCCTATCATGAAGAGAAAACCCAGTCCAAGGACAATCATTCCAAGCCCCATTTTTACCGGTATTGAAGGATTTTTACCTTTTTTTGTGAGGTATATCCATAATGCAGATACTGGAATCCCAAAGATTAAAATAAGAAAAGGATTAATTGACTGAAACCATTCTGTTGGTATTTCCCATCCACCGACGTTTCTGTTTATAAAATTTTTGGCATAAAGATTAAATGTACCTCCTGCCTGTTCAAAGCCCATCCAGAAAAAAGTTACAAAACATATCACAATCATTATCACACTGATCCTTTGTTTTTCCTCCCTTGTTAATGGCACCTTTTCAACTTTGTTCTGTATGTTTTGTTTGTGGATTGCCTGCTTTCCTATATCTCCTAAATATTTCTGTGCTGCAAAAATGTAAGCAATCAAACCAAGCATCATGCCAAAGCCTGCTGTCATAAAGCCGTATTTATATGCTTTTTCATTGAGCAATCCGGTAATTATCGGGGCTAAAAAAGCTCCGCCATTAAAGAGTGTGTAAAAAATAGTGTAAGCGCTGTCTTTTCTTTTATCCCCTTGTTCGTATAAATCGCCAACCATCGAAGATGCCGAAGGTTTAAAAAATCCATTTCCAAGCGCTAATAAAGTCAAACCTGTAAAAAATAAACCTTTCCCCTGGTCTAATGCAAGTGTAAAAAGTCCGAACATTATCAGGAAACCTCCAATTAATATGGAACGCCTTTTACCCAGATACCTGTCAGCAATACGGCCTCCGGGTAATGATAAAAAATAACACATACCAGTAAATATTCCATATATAATTCCGGCAGTACCAGGGTCAATACCTAATCCCCCGAGATGCGAGTCTTTTCCTTTCAGAATATCGTTTGCCATATATAAAATAAGAAATGCTCTCATTCCATAATAACTGAATCTTTCCCAGATTGCCACAAAAGAAATTAAGTATAATCCTTTGGGATGTCTGAGTTTTATTTGTTGTTCCATATCGTTAAAATTTTTGCTAAAATATTAATTTTATTAATGTTTTATAAAAATATTTTTTAGTTTACCGTTAAATACGGAGATAGCTTTTCGTAAATTTTATCAGTTATCAGGGCAGATTTTTTAATGTCGGCAACGCTCGCAAATTTACCATGAACATTCCTGATATTGATAATGGAAAGCGCTATATTGAATCCGATGTATGGGTGCATTTTCAGTTCATCATACAACGCAGTATTAATGTTAATTGTCGTAATCCGAAAAGAATTTACTGAAACATAACTTATAAACCCTGCATAGCGGGAGCTATCAATCCCTTTTACTTCCATGAGCTGTTCTTTTTTATAAAATCCGCCTAATTTGTTGCGGTATGCAATAATTTTTTTTGCAAACCAGGTACCAATACCTTTTAGCCTTTTGAGATCGGTAGTATCGGCTGAATTCAATTCAATGATTTCTGTGTTCTTATCATTCTTGTATATTACCTTTTCTTTTTTATCAAAAGCCTTATTTTTACCAGGAATTTGAATGTATGGTTCAAGCACAGTATAATCACTTTCTGTTATTCCGTAAATTTTTTTCAGGTCTTCTTTTTTAAAGAATTTGCCGCCTTTTGTTTCAAAATTTTTTATGATCTTGATTTGCTTATCATTCAATCCCATTTCTTTCCATTTTTCTGCAGGAAGATTATTGGGATTAAAATTGAAGGGATGCAGCATATTTTCAGCAACAGAACGATTAACATTATTATAGTCGAATTCGTTGTACTTAAAACTGTCCTTATTTTCTTCAGTTGTCTCCTTAAGTGATCTTTCAAACTTTGCGATGTCTTTTCTGAAAGCAGAAAAATCAACATTCTCTTTCTGAATAAACACGGATATTACATAAGGAGCAATAATGATGATTACCAGTATAAGCAACAGTATAAATAAGCCGTTGCGTTCTCTTTTGTTGAATGAAAAATAATCTTTGATAAATTGCTTCACAAGTAATGAAAATTAATTCCGTCAATAAAACACAAAGTTAAATTTATTATAAAATATCCGGTATTTTTTTTTCGATGGGATATTTTTTATAATATTGTAAGGTATTTTGTTTGTTTTATCAAATTTCGTAAAAATGGCAAAACGATTATTTATTATCAAGTCCATGCAAAAATTAATGACTGAATCTACTGATACAGGTCATGGACTTAAAAGAACTTTAACTGCTACAAATCTTACTACGCTTGGTATAGGAGCAATTATAGGAGCAGGTATTTTTGTCTTAACAGGTCAGGCATCAGCGCAATATGCAGGACCGGCAATTGTTCTGTCATTTGTTATTTCGGGTGTTGCCTGTGCTTTTGCGGGTTTGTGTTACGCCGAGTTTGCTTCCATGATCCCTATAGCCGGAAGCGCATACACATATGCTTATGCAACACTTGGTGAATTTCTGGCATGGATAATCGGATGGGATCTTATTCTTGAATATTTATTTGCTGCATCAACAGTATCTGTTGGTTGGGGCGGTTATGTGATCAGTTTCCTTAAAGATTTTGGCATTCATATTCCAGCCCAGCTATCTGCTGCCGCAGGAACCGTGCTTGTTGATATTCCGAACATGGGGTGGAAGCCTGTTACAGATAATCTTTTGAAAGAATTAACCAACTTGCATATAAATGCAGATACACTTCCACATGTAACATCAATTATGAATGTGCCTGCTATGTTTATTGTAGCAGTGCTTACTACATTACTTGTAATTGGAATAAAAGAATCTGCTAACTTCAATAACCTGATGGTTATTACAAAAGTTTCAGTAATTATTTTGTTCATTGCTATTGGCTTTGCATTTGTGAAAAGCGGTAACTGGCATCCTTTTATTCCTGAAAATACAGGAGAATGGGGGCATTTTGGATGGAGCGGAATTCTTCGGGGAGCAGGTGTCATTTTTTTCGCATATATTGGTTTTGATGCTGTTTCCACAGCGGCACAGGAAGCAAAAAATCCTCAAAAACACATGCCTATCGGCATTCTTGGCTCATTAAGTATTTCCACCATATTGTATATCTTAATGGCAATAGTCCTGACAGGTATTGTAAGTTTTACAAAACTTAATGTTGCAGACCCCGTTGCAGTTGGCGTTGATGAAATGGGAGCCGGAATGTTCTGGCTCAGACCTATTATTAAAGTAGCTGCTATAGCAGGCTTGAGTTCAGTTATTCTGGTGATGCTGATGGGTCAACCAAGAATATTTTTTACAATGTCGAAAGATGGTTTACTACCTCCGGTTTTTTCAAAGGTTCACAAACGTTTTAAAACACCTTATGTCAGCACAATTATTACAGGTTGTGTTGCTATGATTATTGCCGGTGTTTTACCTATCGGAATACTTGGGGAACTGGTTTCAATAGGTACATTACTGGCATTTGCAATAGTTTGTGTTAGTATCATAATTCTTAGAAGAAAAAGACCGGATCTGCATCGTCCTTTCAGAACACCTTTTGTACCTTTGATTCCGATTTTAGGCGCGTTAATATGCTTTGCTCAGATGGCTTCGCTGCCGCTTGATACATGGCTGCGGCTAATTATATGGATGGCTATAGGATTTTTTATTTACTTTTTTTATGGTATCCGAAAAAGTAAACTCAATAAAGAACTTAATGATAAAAAAATAAAACTTCTATGAAAAAACTGATAAGTATTACAGCTTTTATTTCTGTTGCTGCCATTCTGCATGCACAGATTTATAACGGAAAACTGGCACAGATCGCGCAGTCCGGCACAAATACCGAATGGGTAAAATTCAGGCAGGACAGGCAAATTGACCCTGTAACTGTGCTTGCTGATTACAAAGATGCATTCGGACTAGGTGTAAACGATGTGATGAAAGTGAAGAAACAGGAACCCGATAAACTTGGGTTTACACATTATCGCTTTCAGCAGTATTATAAAGGTATTCCTGTAAGAGCAGGAGAATATCTGATACACGCAAAAGATGGTAAAGCAGTAAGCGGGAATGGTAAACTCGTTAAGGGAATAAACATAAGTATTATATCACGGATCTCTGCTGATGAAGCGCGGGATAAAGCGATTGCATTTACCAATGCACAAAAATATATGTGGGAAAATGTTAATATGGAAACTCAATTAAAGTCAATAAAAAACGATCCATCTGCCACATATTATCCAAAACCTGAATTGATAATTGCTGATAATAAATGCACCGGTATTGCATCGAATTATAAACTTGCATACAAAATAGATATTTTTGCTTCTAAACCTCTCAGCAGGAATTATGTTTTTGTTGATGCCAATACAGGCGATGTCCTTTTTACAGAAAACAGGATTATGACCACAGATGTTCAGGGTACTGCCGTTACTAAATATGCCGGAACACAGACTATATGGACAGATTCTGTATCTCCGGGTGTTTATCGTTTACGCGAAACTCATCACGGAAACGGAATAGAAACGTATGATTTGAATCAGGATACCAGCTATAGTGCTGCTGTTGATTTTACGGATGCCGATAATTATTGGGACAATGTTAATGCGGATCAGGATGAAGTTGCTACTGATGCACATTTTGGTGCTGAAAAAACCTATCAGTATTACTTTCAGAAATTCGGCCGCCTGAGTTATGATAATAGCAATGCAAAGCTGATTAGTTATGTTCACTATGATACCAGTTATGCCAATGCATTCTGGAATGGTTCTGAAATGACTTATGGCGACGGCGACGGTTCTCGGTTCGGCGCTTTTACTTCATTGGAAGTCTGCGGGCATGAAATAACACATGGAGTGGATGAATATTCTGCAAACCTTATTTATCAAGATGAGTCGGGAGCCATGAATGAAGCCTTCAGTGATATTTTCGGAACATGTATCGAATTTTACGGAGATTCTATAAATGGAGACTGGAATATAGGGGAAGACTTCGACCTTACCGGAGGCAATGGTTTCAGATCGATGTCCGATCCCAAATCCGATTTGTTACCGGATACTTATCATGGGCAATATTGGCTTTACAATGATGTTTTAGATAATGGAGGGGTTCATACCAATATGGGTCCTCTTTGCTATTGGTTCTACCTCCTGTCTGTGGGAGGAACAGGAACAAATGATACCGGGAGTGTATATAATGTAACAGGTATTGGAAGAGATTCTGCTGCTGCCATAGCATACCGGATGCTTACGATTTACCTTACAACATCTTCTGCTTATGCTGATGCGTTTCCTGCTTCTATTCAGGCAGCCCATGATCTGTATGGAGACTGCTCCCAGGCTGTTATCCAAACATCCAATGCTTTTTATGCTATAGGGATAGGGCTTCCTCTTGCTGATAATGACTTTCAGTTTCTGGATATAATACCTCCTGCATCACCCTGTGGCCTGACAAACGCCGAACATATTTCTGCACGTATAAGATACAATGGGTGCAGCCTTATTATACCTGCCGGTGATACAATTCCTGTTTCATTCAGAGTAGATGGCGGTACAATTGTAAACGATACAATTATTCTTACATCACCATTGAATGGAGGAGACACGCTTGCTTTTACTTATTCCACAACTGCTGATTTTTCCAGTATCGGGATACATACAGTCGATTGCTGGGTAAAATACAATCATGACAACAAACCCGCAAATGACAGCCTTATTGGTTTCCAGATTGTAAATAAGTTGCAGCAAAACATTGATGTCGGAGTATGCAAAATAAACGGACCCGTTTCAACTTGTCATATGTCTGATGCTGAACCTGTGGATATTGATGTGAAATTTTATGGCTGCGATTCATTAGCCTCCGGTGAAACTATAGTGTTTGCATACCGCGTGAATGGAGGATCGCCGGTAAAAGATACCTTTCAGTTACCATATACCGTTATGTCAAATGATACATTTAATTATGTCTTTTCAACACCTGCCGACCTGTCTGCCCCGGGCAACTATACGATTGATGCATGGACTGAATATGATGTTGATACATTAACCTCAAATGATATGTTTAATGGTTATGTTGTTAAAAATCCTGTCGGTATTAGTTTTGACACAATTGGGTTTGAAGAAACAAACATCAATAATTTAATATTAATTGAGACAACAAATTATTCTCATGCATGGGTGTCTTTTGCTGCGCGTCATACAGGAATAAGAGGTTTTCAGATGACAGGAGGTAATGCGCTTACTTATCTTGATATACTTGAAATTCCTGATGGTGTAAACACTTGGAATATAAACGAATTCCTTTCTGCGAAAGTTAATTTTTGTGTTGATGCTACGGACTTGACATCCTTCAATATGCGTTTCGATCTAAAGCAAACTGATGGGGGAGATATTTATACGCAACGTATTGGACCGGGCGATTATACCAAAGCAAGTAATTTAAGAATCCTGATAAACGGCGTTCAGATAGGAGGAACTTACAATCCGACCACTACTAATGCGGATCCATGGGTAACACATTTTATCAATATTGATTCAATGGCAGGAAAACAATTTACCGTAACCATTGAAACACGTAACTTTGCAAAGGATACCCTTGGATTCCTGCTTGACAATGCATATATTGATAACGTTTGTTTCAGCCAGGTATCGCAGGAGGATGTGAAGGATTACAGCGCTGATCTTTCACTTGGCGTGTATCCAAATCCTTTTAATGACAGGTTTACCGTGAAATTCGATGCCGACCGCCAGGAAATGGTTTCAATTGAAATTACTGATCTGCTTGGAAGAACCATTAGTAATCGTGTCTGGAATGTAAGTATAGGCACTAACAGGCTTGACATCAGTCTTGGTTCTTTATCAGCAGGCATGTACATGATAAAATTAATTTCTTCAAAAGGATTTGCAGTGAAAAGTATTATTAAACAATAATATTTTTATTGTAAAGTTTTTTTAAAGAGGGATATATTTATCCCGCTTTTTATTAGTAATAAATTTTCATATAAAGAAAGATTTTCATACATTTGTAAAGAGATTGACGAGATCATCTCAAGATACATGTTTATATAACCATTAAAAAAAGTAATTATGAAAAGGACAATTTTAATTTTAGCATTAATGGCAAGCTGTTTAGTGTTTGCAAATTTAGGTTTAAGTTTTGGGCAATTTGTTGCTAAGGCAACTACTAGCCCAGCTGCAGATTTGTATCAGAGTAATTCATTATTTGTCGGTGCTGGAGGTGGTGGTTTTGGGACAGCACGTTTAACTGTAAAAGGCGCAGGTGCCACAAACGCTACGAATGCTCTACATTTAATGAATTCGGCCGGGACTTGTTTATTTACAGTAAGGAATGATGGTAATGTTGGAATAGGAACATACGGATTTTTTCAACCACGAGAAAAACTGCATATACATACTGATGGCACACAAGAACCCGCAATCAGGCTTGAAAGAGTGTTTAATTTTCTTGGAACTACCAATATATATGCATGGAATATTACCCATAGTTTTGGGTTTTTAGCTTTTCAATATGGCACAATGCCATTGAGTGGAGTATATCCCAGTAATGCAATAAATACAATGTCAACAAAAATGATGATTACCAATAATGGTAATGTGGGAATCGGGACTACAGCCCTACCCCAGCAAAAACTCGATGTACAAGGAAATGCCATTTTTTCCGGAAATGTAGGAATAGGAACGATTACACCTCTTTCAAAATTAGGAATTACCGGTAATGCTTCTATTGGAGCAACTTATGGTGCTATTGTTGCTCCTACATCTGGATTAATTGTTGAAGGAAATGTAGGTATTGGCACAACATTAACTAATAATCCAAATAATTATAAGCTTACTGTGAATGGTAAAATCTTATGTGAAAAAATTAAAGTTATAGGTGATGTACCTGGTGCAGATTACGTTTTTGATAAAGATTATAATTTAACATCATTAAATAATCTGGAAAGTTTTATTGTTAAAAACAAACACCTGCCCGAAGTGCCGTCTGCTGACGAAATGAAAAAAAACGGTATTGATTTAACAGATATGAATATTTTGTTGCTGAAAAAAGTTGAAGAACTGACATTACACTTAATTGAACAAAATAAGCAGATTGAAGAGCTAAAGAAAGAAAATGACATATTTAAAGAAAAATTTGAAATAATTGGGAAATAAAACTGAGTAAACAATGAAAAAAACATTTTTAATATCATTTATTATTCTTTTTGGAAATATGCTGTTTGCCCAAAATCCAAAGGACAGCATTAATCTAAAAATTAATAATTTTAAGAAAAATGCTGTCTTTGTTGAATTAGGTGGGAGTAGTTTTTGCGGTTTTAGTTTCAATTATAAAAGAAATTTTTATCTAAATAAAAATATATCTTTATCGGGAAGCATAGGCGCAGGGGTTAGGCTATTTGGTTGGACAACAAAACCACCATTATTTCCTGTTAAAATTACTATTAACTGGAACCATTTTGAATTCGGGGTAGGTGCGACTAATTGTGTTTTTTTTGGTTATAGCGATGATAATACATATATACCTGAAATTATTGGAATTAAATATCGACGTGATGATTTCTTGGATTATAAAGTATTTTACATTAATGCACATCCTATATTAGGATACAATTTTGTGGATAAAAAAAATATCTTTGTATGTATTGAGCTTTCTGGTTTTACGATGTGGAGCGGTGATTCTGATAATTTATTTTTTGGACCAATGATAGGTGTAAATTTCGGTTTTTGTTTTAAATAATTTGTTTGACATCATTAAAAAATAAAAAAACATGAACAGGCTTAAAAATATTATATTGTTAATAATGTCTTTGATATTTATTAAAAATGTAAACTGTCAAATAAGTAATATACTACAGAATAATTGTAATGGTTGTCTTCCGACAAACTGGCAATCATGGCAACAGGCAGGCAGTTCAATTTTAAATAGCGGCAATGGCATAACAATTGGAGAATGTATTAATGCAACGGAGCATGGTATTGTTGCAGATTGTGCGACTGATAATTCTGCAGTTCTTAATGGAATAATTTCTAATTGTAATTCGAGTGGATATACAATAATTTATTTTCCAGCAGGAGCGTATAAATTTAATAATACTATTAATATAGGTAAGCAAAAAATAATTCTTAAAGGCGCCGGTGGCGCTGATGCGCCCGCTCAAACACATTTTCATTTTGATTTACCAGCTGGACAGAATAGCTGTATTGCAATTACAAATAACTATATCGGAATAGAAGATATTTATTTTATTCAAGAAGTTTTGAATGTAAATAATCCTGCAGATTTTCATACAAATACAATAGGCATTACTGGTTCCAATTGCTGGATAAGAGGTGTTGAAAGCTATCGTACACGTCGTTTTCATGTTGAAATTTCCGGAGAAAATAATACTGTATCCGGGTGTTATTTTCACGATGCTGAAAATTATTCAGATGACCATGGGAGAGCTTATGGTGTTTGTATTTCTTCGGGTGGTAATAATAATTTAGTTGAAAATAATATTTTTAATCATTTGCGTCATTCAATAGTTTTACAATATTATGCTCAATTAAATGTTATCGGATATAATTATAGTAGCGAACCTCATGGTTTTAATGGGGGTTACAACAGTACAACTAGTTGGTCAAGTCGTTTACCAGATTTGTGTTTCCATGGCAGGAATACCGATGATACAGGCCCTTCTGGTAATTTATGCGAAGGCAACTGGGTTGAAAAAATTGGATTGGATGATGAACATGGCACAAATGGGGTAAAAAATACTTTCTTTAGAAATTATGCAGAAGATAAATATAACGAATTTATGGATGGATTCTTTATTCAATTTAATAATTTGGATGAGTCGATTCAAAGTAATCAAAATATTGTAGCTTGTAATGCAAAGCCAAGTGTTGCCGATTGGAACAAAATTCATGATTATGGATTTTTCATTTACTGGTACTCGCATTCAATATGGGGTTTAGATGAAGAATGGCAATACACTCCATCAGATCAATACTCATATTACAAAACAGCACAACCTGAATTTTGGAACGGTTACAGTTGGATAAATTGTCCTTATGTGCCAAACGGGGAAAATCCCGCAAAATCACGTTGTTGGATGGCAGATAATTATGGTAATGTAACGAAAGCGATATATGTTGGATGGGATGCAAGTTTCTATACAAATATGTGCGGACCATGTACATTTATTGATATAAGTATTACCACAGTACCCGCTATACAAGACTTTTTTCAAGCTGTAGGACATATTACCGCCTCTTACGCTATACCCAATTCTAACCCTGTAACCTTTGTAGCCGACAATTATATAGAGTTAAACCCAGGATTCGAAACCTACGATGGCGGCGAGTTTGAAGCATATATTGATGATGTAAATTGCGATGGTAGTATTCAAAAAATTATGTCAAGCCAGTATAATCCTCCTCCTTCGGTTGAAACGCCTTCAAATAAAATAACAAAAACAGACAGTGTATATTTTAACCTTACTCCCAACCCTTGCAAAACCTTTGTACAAATAGAATATTCAACAAACAACGATAAGGATGTGATAATTGAAATTTATAATATAGCTGGAAACAAGCTAAAACAACTTATTTATCGCGGAGGAAAAAACACAGAAATACTTGATATTTCAGAGTTAACTAATGGCATTTATTTTTATCGTGCAATGGCAGGGAATAAACAGATTGGAGCAGATAAAATTGTGGTTTTAAAATAATTTCTAATATTACAAGAAAGAAAAAACTCCTGAACTTAGTTTAGTTTTTTTTATCATACCAATTTTTCCTACTATCAGCAGTGAGCTTGCACAAATTGATGGAAATACCAAAAGCGAAATTAAAGTACAGTTCAGATTTATAGGTAGATTCAAGTAATAAATGCAACTTGATTTTCAAAATTAGTTAAAAATACTTGATTAGGCGATTTAAAACCTAAACTTTTTCTTGGCCTGGTATTAAGTTTAAA
>Ga0247841_10005317_pt1 | contig 20974 bp, 6 predicted proteins | sample LaCruzMarch2015__2_FD_192410 | JGI IMG/M metagenome (GOLD analysis project Ga0247841, IMG submission 192410) | Freshwater microbial communities from meromictic Lake La Cruz, Castile-La Mancha, Spain - LaCruzMarch2015_18m | ecosystem: Environmental > Aquatic > Freshwater > Lake | place: Spain... | reverse complement strand
AGGAAGGAACTGGAACTGTTGCGAATGATTCTTCAGGCAGGGGAAATACTGGAACTTTGACAAGCTTTGCCTGCACTACTCTAGATTGCAATTCCGCAAGCGGCTGGTCAACTAATGGAAGGAAAGGAAAGGGAATAGTGTTTGACGGTGTGAATGATTATGCAGAAGCATTGGATTCTAATTTAGTGATAAATGGCGATTCGTCATTTTCCATTATGGCTTGGTTTAAGACTACAAAATTGTATACTACTACTGATCCTAATGTAGGTGGAAGAATTGTCACATTGTATCAAAGTGTTGCCGGCAGTTATAGTTCTAAAGTCCTTATTGGAGCATATGGCAATGGCACTGATACTTTGTTTGCAGGAGCTAATACTGGGACTGGAACTGTATTGGCAAGTTTGACTGGCAGCAAATTTAATGACGGTGCTTGGCACAATTTTATTATTTCTTATAATAAGGATACTGATTTGCTTTTCGTTTATTTGGATGGTGTCAACAGAGTAACTCAAAATTTTGGAACAATCAATAGCTCAGGAAATGAAAAATTAAAGATAGGCGTCTTTAATCCAGCGGGAACAAATGTAACTGCAGGATGGTTTAATGGCTCCATTGACGAGGTACAAATTTGGGACAAAGCTTTGACTCCTTCAGATGTCAACATCCTTTACCAGCGCGGCAGTTTGCGTTATTCCTTGCTCCGCGGTACTATAGCTTCTGACGTTAACTCTTCAATGGTCGTTGACCTTAACGACACGGTTTTCAGCGATTTTAATGCTGTTGACTTGAATGCTCCGTCAACTCCAAGCGCTCCGACCGTTAATAATGCGTCCACTAGTACGTTGGACGTGAATTGGAGTGCAGTTTCTGACAATGGTTCAATGTATTATTACCGCGTTAAAGCGAAAGATTACGAGGGAAACGACCAGAATGCCTGGAGCGGGACTGACTCTAATACAGTCACTGCAGGAATTTGGCAGTATTGGGCGACTGATGCAAGCGCTGGAATTACATACCTTGCAGGCTCTGGGACTGGAACTCACTTGACAGGGCTTGATGTCAACACGCAGCACTGCTTTACTTTGAAAGCGCAGGACAATGCAGACAACAATTCTGCAGCATCCTCGCAAGCCTGCAAGTACACTTTGGCGAATGTTCCAAGCATTTCAAGCGTGACTTGCGCTTACTCCGGCGGATTCCAATGCACTGTTGAGTTCAATATGAACTCAAACCCTGCTGGAACAAGCTATTACATTGACGAGAACACTGGCAATTCAGGAGGCTCTGACTCTGGCTGGATTACTGCGGCTTCCCCTTACGTTGACACTGGCTTGGCTGCCGGTACCCAGTACTGCTATAAGATAAAGGCAAGGAATGGAGACTTGGTTGATTCTGGCTGGAGCTCTCAAGTCTGCAGCGATCAGTCAAATACTTCTCCAATAGTGAATTACATCAGGATTTGCGACAATAATTCAAGCTGCGGAAACATCAAGACTCTCAACCCTGGAGATGCGTTTGTATTGGACGTGAATGTTTTTGACCCTGACAATGACTTGAATTGGGATTCTGCAAGGATTGAATTCTATCCAACCGCAGACTCTAATGGAGTTGCTGCAGACTGGGACCACATTGCGCTTGTCCCTCCAACAATTACTGCCTCAGAATACGGCTGCAATTCTGGAACTTCAGGAAACGGGGACTCGAATTGCTTCTCAATAACTTCTGCAAACTGGAGCACGAAGTTCGCCAAGGGCGGGGCTGACGTTTATGCAAGGGTCTGCGACACTCACGGCGGATGCGGCTATTGGGAGCTTGCCTATAGCGCTGGAGTTTCAGGAATTCTGGTCAACGCGCTTGCGTCAAGCATTTCATTCGACAATAATTTCAGCTTTTCAGCAGCGCCTGACACCAACAACAATGCCTTGACTTCTGCTGCCAGCAATGATTACTTGCTTGTCACAAACACCAGCAATGTCTCGATAGACTTGAACATGCTTGTGGGCGATTTCACTTCCGGCTTAAACACAGTCGGCTATTCCAACATGCACTGGAAGTTGACTTCAGGAGCGCCTGGAACTTACTTTGCCTCAAACTTTGCGACAGGAACTGGCGGAGTCGTGAAAACAGGCCTGACTAGGGGAACTTATCCAACAAGTGCAACGCAAACAATTTATGCATGGATGAATATTCCGTTGGGAACTCCTTCAGGAACTTACACTGGCTCTTATGACTTTTACACGAAGGAATCATGATGAAGAAAGAATTGCTTTCAGTGTTTTTTCTCCTTGCCTTTGCGGCGTGCCTTGCAGGCTTTGCAAGCGCGAGCATCGGAATTGGATTGTCAGACCCCAAGTATGAGGCCCAAATGGTCGAGTCAAGGACTTATTACTTCAGCTTCACAGCGCACAACACTGGAGACGGCGCTGGAACTTATTCAGTCAATGCATTGATTGACGGAAAGGAAATTTCAGGAATTTTTGACGTGAATTATTCAATAAGGGAATTCACTTTGGAGCCGAATGCAACAAAGCTTTTCTGGATTTCACTGACGCCCGTGCAAAGTTCAGGAAATGTTGAGGCAATTGTCGAGCTTTCAAGAAAGCCTGACAGCGTTTCTGAAGGCGCTTCAACCATTGGGTTGCATGCGCGCTCTTCAATAAAGGCAAGCCTTGTTCTGCAAGGGCCTGCAAGCAGTTTTGAAACAATTCCTGCATGGTATTCTGGAAATTTTCCGGCTCCAGAAGCTCCAATACTCAATCCAGCGGCAGTGAAGGCTTTGGAGGCGAGGAATTCAGGCGCAAGCGCGAATGAAATTGTTCCAGGAGTTGAAGTGCTGCTTGAAAGCAGAAGTTCTGAAAATTTTGGAAGCACAGAATCTGCAAATGCATTGGAAGAATTTGGAAATCAAGGGTTTGAAAACTTTGCGCCTGTAGAATCTGAATTTGAAGTCTCAAAAAAATTCACTGTGCTGAAAACAATCGACTCAAGCCTTGCGGAAAGCTTTTCGACAAAAGTTGATGTTTCAATAAAAAACAATTCCGCAGGAAAAGTTTCTGGAATTGCAGCGTTTGAAAAAGTCCCAAAAAATTTTGAAGGCATTGTTTCAGGAATTGGCGGAAACGTGCTGGCCGAAGGAACTGGTGAAAGCATTTTCTTCAAGGCCGCAAGCATCGGGGAATTGGATGCTGGAGAAAGCGCGGAATATTCTTTCGAAATCAACGCAATGCTTGAAGAGGCAGACTTTGCAGGAGTAAAAACAGTCCTTTTGCAGCCTGTTGAAGGCAATCCTGCAGGGGGAAATCCTGCTACTGAAGCAAGCAAGGGAGTCAAGGAGGCAGGAAGCATTGGTGCATTCCTGCCATTAATAGTAATTATAATAGTGGCATTGATTCTTGCGTTCGGGCTTTTCCTTGCAAGGCGCGCCCCAAATCTTCAAAAAAAGTCCGCGCCTGCCAAAACCGGCGAAAAAAGGAATCCTGCGCCTTCAATGCAGAAAAAAGCCCGCTGAAGTGCTATAAAAAGATATTTGTGCAAAAAAAAAACAGTTGTGTTTTCAAACCGGTTTAAAAGGGAGAATTCAGCATTACTGAGAAAAAAATGGTTTTTTTTCTTGTTTCAGTACTTTTTGGGCTTTTATGGGCTGGAAAAGTGCAAAACAAAATATTATAAACTCGAAAGCAGTAATAAAAAAAGATTAAATTTTTGCAAAAAAATTGAACAGGTGTTGTAAACGAAATTTTTCAAAGCTCTATTATCCTTTATTCTCATTTTATCATTCGCGGGCTTCGGCCTTTGCTACACTTCGCAGGCAATTGTCTCCAACATTGTGCCTGACGTTAACATTGTTTCTCCCAATACAGCCATAAATATTTCCGGAATTTTTCCAGTTGATTTTAATGTCATTGACCCGAATCATGATGACTTGAACTTCAAGCTTGCTTATTCTTCCACTGCCGGAAGCTTTCAGAATGTGATTGTCACCAATTCCAGCCTTTCGAGCCTTTGCACCACTACGAATTGGGTGAGGACTACTCGCTGCACTTATTCGTGGAACACTGCCGGAGTTCAGGGAGTTTATTACTTGGACATTAATGTGTTTGATTCGAGGCTCGCTGGCCATACTGACCCGTCAGACAGCAATTTTACAGTCAACTTTGCCCCTTTACAGCTTAGAACAGACTACGTCAACACATATGCTCTCAAGTCAGGCCTTGGCGGAATGGACATAAACTGGGGCAATATCAGCGGAGAGACTGGCTTCAAGCTTTACAGGAGCTCCAATGCAGGGCTTAATTGGACAAACATTGCAACGCTCGCCGCAGACGTCAACACTTATAGAGACACAGGCGTTGGAGACAACAATTCCTTGATTTACAAGGTCAGTGCAACCAACGGCGCCTTTGAGTCAACTTATTCTAATGCTGATTCCAATATCACTGTCGACCGCTCTGCACCCACTGTGCCTGCAAACTTCAAGACCACTAGAGTGGGAAGTGCGACAACTCTCCGTGCAGACATTAACTGGGGCGTTTCAGACGACAATTCATCCTATGCCCAGCTTGTGGACAAGAACCTGTTTGGCTACTGGCGCTTTTCAGAATTCGCAGGCAATTTTGCCTCTGACTCAAGTGACAGCATGAACAATGCCTTTTCAGTCAACACTTCAATAGTTCCTGGAAAAATGGGCAATGCACTCTCATTTAACGGCACTACTGCATATGCAACAGCCGCAGACAGCAACGCGCTTGATTACAATGCATCCTTAACTCTTTCAGTGTGGATAAAGACAACACAGGCTGCGTCAACAACAGCTGCAATTGCGGGAAAGGGCTTTTTCTCCGCAAGCGTCAACGGCTATGGCATTTATCTTGACTCAAACGACTCCTATCACGTGAGATTCCAGACGAGGACAGGAGCAACCAATGTGACGGCCGATGGAGGCATAGTCAACGACGGAAAATGGCACAATGTCACTGGCGTCAGGAACTCAAGCACTAACGGAACGCTGATTTACGTTGACGGCGTCCTGAAGGACACTAACACGCAGTCAGCGCTCACAAACATGTCAAGCGACAAGAATTTCGGGATAGGCGCTGCCTATGTCGGCTCAAGCTGGATGAATTTCTTCGCAGGATTTATTGATGAAGTCATAGTGTTTGACAAGGCATTAAGCGCCACTGACGTGAACACGCTTTATACTATTGGAGCACGACGCTATGATTTGACGCGCTCCACCAATGGCGGCACAAGCTACACTCCGAGGGCTTCGTTTTATGACACTAACACTTTTGCTGATTTGACTGCTTTGGATTTGAATGCTCCGACTGTCCAGAGTTTGACTGCTGTTACGGCCAATACTCCAACGCAATTGACTCCGGGCTGGAGTGCGGCCACTGACCAGGGTTCCTTGTATTTTTACAAGCTCGGGGTAGTTGGCTATTACGGCAATGATTCAAACACTTCTGCAGACAGCAACACAATCAATGCTGGTTTGCATGCTACTAAGCCTTATTTTTTGAATTGCTATTCGGGCGGTGCCACCACTGTTTGCACTTCCGGCGAGAATGACGCCAAGGATGCAAATGTGAATGCCACTTCGAGCGCTGTGACCGGGCTTGATGTGAATAAGTCTTATTGTTTTACTTTGAAGTCCAGGGATGCTGCCTTGAATGAAAGCGCTGCATCCTCGCAGTCTTGCAAGTACACTTTGGCGAATGTCCCAAGCATTTCAACAGTGAACTGCACTTATGCAAGCGACTTTAGGTGTGTTGTATCTTTTGATTTTAACGGGAATCCTTCAACGACTAGCTATTATATTGATGAGACTACCAGCGCTTCCGGCGGAACTGATTCTGGCTGGATTAATGCTGCTTCGCCTTACACTGACACTGGATTGGCGACTGGAACGCAGTACTGTTATACCATTAAGGCCAGGAATGGAAACTTGGTTGAGTCTGGCGTGAGCGCCCAGGTTTGCGGAACACAGCCTAACAATGAGCCATTGATCAATTGGATACAGGTTTGCGACAGCAATTCAAGCTGCGGAAACAGCAAGACCTTGAATCCTTCAGACACTTTTGTGATTGACGTGAATGTTTTTGACCCTGACAATGATTTGAACTGGGACTCCACAAGGCTTGAGCTTTACCCTACTGCAGACTCGAATGGTGTTGCTGCGGATTGGGATCACATTACATTGAATCCTGCCACAGCTACGGCTTCACAATATGGCTGTGATGCCGGAACTTCAGGAACTGGAGATGACAATTGCTTTTCAGTAACTTCAAGCGATTGGACAACCAAGTTTGCCAAGGGCGGTACTGACGTTTATGCAAGGGTCTGCGACACTCACGGCGGATGCGGAAACTTGGAATTGACTTCCGGAATAACAGTCAATGCCTATCCTCAGGGATTTGGCTTTGATGAGAACTTCAGCTTTTCAGCAGCCCCTGACACCAACAACAATGCCTTGACTTCTGCAGGAAGCAATGCTTATTTGCTTATGACCAATACAGGCAATGTCTCGATTGACTTGAACATGCTTGTTGGCAATTTGACTTCAGGCTCTGACAACATCACTTACAATAACATGCATTGGAAGCTCACTGCCGGAGCGCCTGGAACTTACTTTGCCTCAAACTTTGCGACAGGCACTGGCGGCGTAGTGAAAGCAAGCCTTTCAAGAGGATCCTATCCTACAAACGGCACAGATACATTGTACGCTTGGCTGAATGTCCCTCTCGGAACTCCTTCAGGAACTTACACTGGAACCTATAACTTCTATTCAAAGGAATCATGATGACAAAAAAAGCATTGCTTTCAGTGTTTTTCCTTCTTGCCTTTGCGGCGTGCTTTGCGGGCTTTGCAAGCGCGAGCATCGGAATTGGATTGTCAGACCCAAAGTATGAACTGCAAATGGTCAAAGCAAGCACTTATTACTTCAGCTTCACTGCCAACAATACTGGAGACAGCGCCGGAACCTATGTCGTTGATGTTCTTGCGAATGGCGGGGAGTTTGCCGATTTTTTTGACGTCAATTATTCCACTGATGAATTCACTTTGGAGCCCAATGCAACAAAGCTTTTCTGGGTTTCTTTGAGGCCAAGGCTGGATTCTGGCTCTATTGAGGTCATTGTCGAGCTTTCAAGAAGGCCTGACAGCGTTTCTGAAGGCGCTTCAACAATCGGATTGCACGCGCGCTCTTCAATAAAGGCAAGCCTTGTTCCGCAGGGCCCTCCAAGCAGTTTTGAGACAATTCCTCCATGGTACAGCGGAATTTTCCCTCCTGCAGAGGCTCCAATACAAAACCCAGAGGCTTTGAAAGTCCTTTTGGGCCAGTCAAGAAACCCTCCAGGAACTACAGTCGTGTTTGAAAGGGCATTGGTCCAGGAATTGGGCGCTGACGAGTTTTCAAGGATTCTCCAGACTTACGGGGCCAGCGAAAAAGGCTTCATAGGGTCTGCGGGCTCTTTTGAAGTTTCAAAAAAATTCACTGTTTTGAAAACAATCGACTCAAGCCTTGCATTGAGCTTTTCAACATTTGTTGAAGTCACAGTCACAAACAAGTCCGGCGAGACTGTCAATAATGTCACTGCATTGGAATCAATCCCTCAAACCACAATCCTAGACCCTGCAAAGCTTTCCTCTGACAATTCATTCAAAATTCTCAAGGGAAACATTGTGGAATTTTCATTGGGTTCGCTTGATGCGGGAGAATCAGTCTCGTACTCTTACTCTTTGAACAGCCTGCTTGAAGAAGACAAGCTTGCGCAGCTTACGACTGCCGCGGTTTACAAGCCAAGCCAGCCCCAAACTCCTGCTGAAGGCCCTGGCGTGCAGGAACAGCCTCCATTCTCAAGCAGCATTGCGGATTTTGCGATAGTTTGCGTTGCAATTGCAGTAATAATACTTTTCCTCGCTTTCCTCTACTTAAAGAATAAAAAAAAAAATTCGCCACATCATTACAAGCCTTACAGGAACAGGAAAGCCAGCAGGCCGCACAAGAGCAGCAAAAAGCCGCACAAGACGCGCCGCTAGGCCAAGACGGAAGCGCAGGTAGCTCGCAGGATTCTCAAGCCAGCCAGCTTTCTGACGGCCAGTTTTCTTTCCCGCAGCAATCAGGCAGTTCTCCAGATGCTTCCCAGTCACTGCCTTCAAAGGACATCGGCAGAAAGGAAGTCTAAACAATGCAATGCAATGTTAGGAACAGAAATTGCCCTGTTTTGCATTACTTTTTTTTATTTGCGCTTTTGTTTTTTTCCGCAAACTGCCTTGCTGCAGGAAGCTCGCGTGCCATAATTTCAAACACTGTGCCTGACGCGAACATTGTCTCCCCAAACGGCGGGGTGAATGTTTCGGGAACTTTCACTGTTGATTTCAATGTTGTGGATCCTAACCGTGATGATTTGAATTTCAAGCTTGCGTACTCTTCCACTGCAGGAAGCTTTTCGAATGTGATTGTAACAAACTCCAGCCTTTCAAGCCTTTGCACCACTACGAATTGGGTGAGGACTACAAGGTGCTCTTATTCGTGGGACACTACTGGAGTTCAGGGAATCTATTATCTGGACATCAATGTCTTTGACTCAAGGCTTGCCGGCCATGTTGACTCTTCAGACAGCAATTTTACAGTCAATTTTTCGCCGTCTTCGTTCAGGGCGGATTACAATGCCTCTTATGCAATTAACTCAGGCCGCGGCGGAATGGGTGTCAATTGGGCAAATGTGAATGGAGAGACAGGCTACAAGCTTTACAGGAGCTCGAATGGGGGAATAAACTGGGCGAACATTGCGACTTTGGGCGCAAATGTCACTTATTACAATGACGCCAACATGAGTGACAATAATTCTTTGGTGTACAAGGTCACTGCAACAAACGGCGCCTTTGAGTCTGACTATTCAACTGCTGATGCCAATATCACTGTTGACCGCTCTCCTCCATCAATTCCAGTGATTGCCTCTGCAGTCGGCGGCTCGCAGGCAACATCCCATGTTGACTTGAATTGGCAATTGTCTGATGACAATTCCTCTTACGCAAATTTTATGGACCAGAATCTTGTGGGTTATTGGAGATTCCAGGAAGGGACTGGGACAACAGTCACTGACAGTTCCGGAAACCTTCACAATGGAACAATTTCAGGCCCTTCATTCGCCAATGGAAAAATGGGCACTGGCCTGAATTTTACAGGCTATCCCGGCTTTGTGGCAATTGACATTAACAGGGGCGGCTATGGCACAAGCCCTTGGGACTTCAACACGCGCTCTTTCAGCATTGCGGCATGGTTCAAGAAGAATCTTGCAGACACTTGCGTCAATGGATGGTGCGACATTATCAGGTATGACACTTGCGGAAGCAGCAGCGGCGGCTGGAGCCTGTCTATTGGAGACAATGGACTCCCTGATGGGAAAGTAATCTTGTATGCATTAAGCGGCTGGAGAGAGCTGTATCCTGACTTTAACGTAGTCTCAACATCAAGGTATGATGACGGAAAATGGCATTTTGCTGTCGGGGTGAGGGATTCTTCAACAGGCCAGCTGAGGCTTTATGTTGACGGAGTGCAGGCAGCGACTCCGACAGAAGGCAATGATTATGAGATAGTCGGAAACATTGATGCAAACCTTGCAATAGGCCGCTGCGGAAGCGATACAGATAATGTGGGCCATTTCAAAGGCAGCATTGATGAAGTAATGGTCTATGACAAGGCTATTTCAGCAGCTGACGCTAATTCCCTTTACTTGACAGGTGCCTTAAAATATGACCTGAACCGTTCATTGAACAATGGAGCCAGCTATTCTGTGGTGAAATCAGGCTATGACTTGAACACTTTCGCAGACACCACTGCAACAGACATCAATGTCCCAATTTATAACGGGAGCTGGGGCCTGAATCTGAGCCAGAACCAAATTACTCCCGCATGGAACCTGATTTCCGACAGCGGAACAGACTATAATTATTACGCCACTGCAACAGATTATCAGGGCAACTGGCGGAACAGCAGCGTTTCAGGAACAAGAATCACTTCAGGAATTGTCAACTATTTTGTACACTGCGTTTCTGGCGGAACAGGATGTACAGACAGCTATGCCAACAACGATGAGTCTTCGGTGACTTATTCATCCCTTGACTGGAACAGGCAGTACTGCTACCAGCTGAGGGCAATAGACTATGCAGACAACAACAGCGCCTACACTAGCTCACTGTGCAAGTATACTGTGGCAAAAGCCCCGAGCATTTCTAGCGTGAACTGCACTTATTCCAGCGGCTTCAGGTGCGTTGTGTCTTTTGACATGAACTCAAACCCTGCAGGCACAGACTATTATATTGATGAGAATACTGGCGCTTCTGGCGGTTCTGATTCTGGCTGGATTAATGCTGCTTCTCCTTACACTGACACTGGATTGGCTACTGGAACTGAGTATTGCTATAAGATCAAGGCAAGGAATGGCGATGGCGTTGAGACTGGCTGGAGCTCCCAAGTCTGCGGAACTCAGCCTAACAATGCTCCGTTGATTAATTGGATAAATGTTTGCGATAGCGGTTCAGGCTGCGGGCCTTCAAAAACCTTGAATCCTGGAGATGCGTTTGTAGTGGATGTGAATGTTTTTGACCCTGACAATGACTTGAATTGGGATTCGACAAGGATTGAGTTTTACCCGACAGCAGACTCTAATGGCGCTTCAGCTGACTGGGACCATATTACTTTGAATCCTGCCACTTCTACGGCTTCACAATATGGCTGTGATGCCGGAACTTCAGGAACTGGAGATGACAATTGCTTTTCAGTAACTTCAAGCGATTGGACAACCAAGTTTGCCAAGGGCGGTACTGACGTTTATGCGAGGGTCTGCGACACTCACGGCGGATGCGGAAACTTGGAATTGACTTCCGGAATAACAGTCAATGCCTATCCTCAGGGTTTCTCTTTTGACTCTAATTTCAGCTTTTCCGGCTTGCCTGATTCCAACAACAATGCCTTGAATTCTGCAGGAAGCAATGCTTATTTGCTTATTACTAATACGAGCAATGTTTCCATTGATGTGAACATGCTTGTCGGGAATTTGACTTCTGGAAGCGACAACATCACTTACAATAACATGCATTGGAAGCTCACTGCCGGAGCGCCTGGAACTTACTTTGCCTCGACATTTGCAGCGGGAACTGGAGATGTCGTGAAAGCAAGCCTTTCAAGAGGATCCTATCCTACAAACGGCACCCAGAATCTTTACGCTTGGCTGAATATTCCGTTGGGAACTCCTTCAGGAACTTACACTGGAACCTATAACTTCTACACCAAGGAATCGTGACAGGAAATTCGCTGATCTTGATGGAAAATTTGCCTGTTTTCCAACGCAAAAGCAGGGAAAGACAAACATTTAAATAATTTAAGAGCTTAATAAAGGATAGTGGGGAGAAGGGGAGCTATTTAATGCAATGTTCTGTGAGGAACTCCAATTATCTAGTGTCAACTTTAGTCCTTGCGCTCTTTTTTTCAACAACTTGCCTTGCTGCAGGCTCTCAGGCAATTGTCTCCAATGTTGCGCCTGACGTTAACATTGTCTCTCCGAACGGCGGGGAAAGCATTTCCGGAACTTTCACTGTAGACTTCAATGTTGTGGACCCGAACAAGGATGACTTGAACTTCAAGCTTGCTTATTCTTCCACTGCAGGAAGCTTCCAGAATATTATTGTCTCAAACTCCAGCCTTTCAAGCCTTTGCACCACCACAAACTGGTATAGGACAACGCGCTGCTCTTACTCTTGGGACACGAACAATGCTTCAGGAATTTATTATTTGGACATCAATGTCTTTGACTCAAGGCTTGCAGGGCACGTTGACTCCACTGCAAACAATTTCATGGTCAACTTTGCCAGTTCTTCAACCCTGACTCCAGACTATAATTCTTCTTATGCGTTGAATTCCGGGCTTGGAGGCATTGACGTGAGCTGGTCTTCTGTAGCGAACGCGACAGGCTATGACTTGTGGCGCTCTTCAGACTATAATCTCACCTGGCAGAAAATCGTGTCCAATGCATTGGACACTTCCTACAATGACTCTTCGCTTGCGGACAATTCTCCCTTCTTTTACAAGCTTGGAGTCAGGTATGCGGGCGGAGACTTGAATTCAGGCATTGACGCCAACATTACAGTGGACAGGACTTCTCCATCATCTCCTCCTGACTTGAATGTTTGGGCTTCTCCAGCAGACTTGAATTCAGGCAACGGCTATTCCGGAGCCACTGGCGGCCTTGTTGGCTACTGGCGTTTTGAAGACTTGAATGCTGACACGAACAAGACCTCTGACTTGTCAGGGAACGGAAACAATGGGACTTTGACAAACTTTGCGTGCAATTCCTTGGATTGCAATGCGCAAAGTGGCTGGGTCAGTTCAGGACAGGTCGGGAAGGCAATGAGGTTTGAGGGGAGCAACGATTACATTAATGTTGGAAATCGGGCGAGTTTAGTTGTGACTAATGCAATTACAATGTCTGCATGGGTTTATTCCGATGTTGCTTCTGCTCCTGCGTATACTACTGTTTTAAGTAAACTAGGAGCTGTTTCGGACTATGCTTACAAAATGGATTTATCAGCTACTGGAACTAAGTTAAGAGGTTATATCATTTATAATGCTACTTTGGGTTGTGGTGTGGCTGATCCAAGCACTATTTTAGCTAATACATGGTATCATGTAGTATACACTTTTGATGGAACAAATTGTTATTTATATAAAAATAGCTTAGTTGTTGCATCCCGGACTGTTATTCCAATGAGTATAGAGTCTTCGACAGATCCAACTTACATTGGTTCAGCTCGAGGCATTTCTCAATTTTGGGACGGCCGCATTGACGAGGTCAAAATATTCAACCGCGCCTTGTCAGCGCAGGAAATTGCCGCAGACTATAATGCCGGCCTTGCCAAGAAGTCTTCCAATTGGGCGACTGTGAACTGGGTCGAGCCGACTGATGCTGGTTCTTTGCCTGTTGATGTTAATACTGTGGGTTATTGGAGATTACAGGAAGGAACTGGAACTGTTGCGAATGATTCTTCAGGCAGGGGAAATACTGGAACTTTGACAAGCTTTGCCTGCACTACTCTAGATTGCAATTCCGCAAGCGGCTGGTCAACTAATGGAAGGAAAGGCAATGGACTGGTGTTTGACGGAAGCGATGACGCTGTTGGCTTGCCTGCCAATGCCTGCTTTACAAGTGCTGGAAATTTTACAATGAGCGCCTGGGTCAAGACAAAAAGCATTTCAGGCTATGACACTGTCGCAGGCTTTGGCAATGCTGGCGACGAACTGTTCTTTGGGCTGTATACTGGAAAAATAGTTCTTTACAGTTCGCATCTCAACCCAATATCAAAAATGGGCAATACTATTCTCCCGCTGAATGTCTGGCAGCACATTGTTTTTGTAAGAAATGGGGCTTCTTATTACTTTTACCTTAATGGATTAGGCGACGGGAGCGGAGACTGGAACAGCAACGCAATAGTAATATCAAACTCAAATAGGACAATAGGGCGGGATTTTCCAACTTCAGGCACAGAGATTTTCCACGGCTCAATTGACGAAGTTCAAATCTGGAACCGTGCCTTGACAGCCAATGATGTCAACCTACTGTATCAGAAAGGCAGCGTATTTCGCTATTCCCTGCTCCGCGGAATTTCAAGCAGTGACGTGAATTCTTCAATGGTCGTGGACTTGAATTCAACAGTCTTCAGCGACTTTAATGCAGTGGATTCTACTGCTCCTAATGTCCCTTCAGGCTTGGAAGTCAGCAATGCGACTGCAAGCTCTTTGGATGTGGATTGGGATGGAAGCTCTGACAATGGAACAACCTACTATTACAGAGTCAAGGCAAAGGATTTTGAGGGAAATGACGCCAATGCATGGAGCATAGTGGACAGCAATACTGTCACTTCTGGAGTTTGGAGATACTGGCTGAAGGACGCAAACCAGTCTGACATGGAGTTCGGGCCTTTCAATGAAAGCTCTGGCGATTTTGCGCTTTCAGTGGAGAATTTAGGGGCAAACTCGCAGCATTGCTTCGGCGTGAAAGCGCAGGACAATGTTGACAACAATTCAGCATGGAGCAATCCAGAATGCGCTTTTTCGCTAGCTGTTCCATTGAATGCTCCGGACGTGAACTGCCTTTATGCTACAGGCTTGGGATTCCATTGCATTGTATCATACAGTTTGGGCGCAAACTCTGCAGGCACAGAACATTTCATTGACGCAAATGGGGGAGCGCACGTGCAGGACTGGAATTCTTCCACAAGCGGACAGTACATTGATTCAGGCCTTTCGGCCGGAGGAAATTACTGTTATAGGATAATGGCAAGGAATGGAGATGACGTCAACACTTCATGGAGCAATTGGGCCTGTTCAGTGCAGGCAAATGTCACTCCAGTAATAAATTACATCAGGGTTTGCAGTCCGGAAACAGGCTGCGGAAGCAACCGTTCATTAGACCCTGCATCGTTGTTTTACCTTGATGTGAACGCTTTCGACCCAGATGATGACTTGAACTGGAATGCAACAAGCTTTGAAATTTACACTGCCTCTGATTCCAATGGGGATTCAGCAGACTGGGACCATGCAACCATTTCGTCAGGCGATGCAAACTTTCAGTCTTCAGGCTATGGCTGCACTGAAGGAACTGGCTCTAATGGAACTTCAAAATGCATTGCAGTGAATGCCTCGCAGTGGAGCTCAAAGTTCATTCCGGGCGGCGCAAAGGTTTTCGTGAAAGTCTTTGACAATGACTCTTCATATTACGGCACTTTGTTGCTTGACTATAATGAGGGTGTTTCTGGAATTCTAGTGAACTCTTTAGGACCTGCATTCAATTCTGACAGCGGAATATTTTGGGAAGAGCTTTCCCCAGGCACCACAGGCAATCCAGTGCTTTCAAGCGACACGAACGAGGCTTTCATTACAGTAACGCACACTTCAAACGCTTCCTTTGACTATAATATTGCATTCTGCAATCTTGCCTCCGGAAGCGACTTGATCACTGCCTCGAACATTGGCTGGAGCCTTTCAAGCTCTCCTCCGGGAACTGCATTCACTGGAGCCACTGACTCAATCCTGATGGCTTTTGCGAGGGGAACTTATCCCAACAATAATTCTGTCGACCTTTACCTTTGGAGCGCTGTTCCTGAAGGAACTCCTGCAGGCACTTACTCCTGCTCTTACACTGAGGAGGCTGCCAACGAATGAGGGTTGCATTCCTGCTTTTGGCAATTTTGGCTGCCTTTCCATGCCTTGCGCTAGCCACTGTTGGAGTGGGCTTGAGCGATCCAGGCTATGATGTGACTCTAGCGCCTGGAAGGCCTTATTATTTCACTTTCCGCGCCTACAATACTGGCAGCACTGCAGGAAACTATGAAGCGAGCGTTTTGCTTGCCGGCGGCGGAAATATTGGAGAGTTTTTTGACGTGGGCTTTTCTGAAAGCTCTTTCAGCATTGCTCCTGGAGAAAACAGGCTTTTTTGGGTTTCCTTGAGACCTTTGAAAAATTCCGGAAGCGCCGGCATTGAAGTGTTTGTGAAAAGGCTTCCTGACAATGCTGCTGAAGGCTTTTCTGCAGCAATGCTTTCAAGCCATTCCGGAATGAATGCAAGGCTTGTTCCATTGCTTTCAGTGCCGAATGGATTTGAAGAACTGCCTGCATGGTATACTGGACTGTACCCTGCTTCTGAAGCCCCAATCCAGAATCCCGAGGCTGAAAAGGCTTGGAGCAGGAGGCTGATTCCATTGGAGGAACAGCTGAGGCCTGAGACTGAGATAGTCCTGAGGCAGCTTAACATTGAAGGAAGGCCTTCATTGGATGAAATAAGCGCTGTGCTTTCAAGCGTTGGATTGCAGCCTGAAGTGCAGGATGCTTGGAGCTCTTCAAGCAGGCTTGTTTTCTCAAAAAAGGCGCAGGTGATTAGGAAGACTGACTTGAGGGGCGTTGAAAGCTTTTTGACAAGAATTTCAGTCAAGGTAAGCAATGAAGGCGGTTCAAGCTTTTCCAATGCAAAAATTGTCGAGAAAGTGCCAAAGGCTTTTGCAGCAAGCTCTGCAGAATTGAAGTCAAATTCAAAGTTCAAGGCATTGCAGGATGATCCGATCATAGAATTTTCTGTGGGAAACATTGCGCCTGGAAAGTCAGCGAGCGTTGAATACTGGGTTGAAAGGCAGGTTCCGGAGGAAAGCCTTGCATTATTGAAGCCTTCAATAGTGGTTGCAGTGCCTGAAAACTTTTCATGGGACTTGGGCTCTGCTGTAGTATTTGCGTTGACTGCCTTCCTGGTGTTGCTTGCATTGTTTGCAGCGCTTAATGTGTTAAACAGGAAGAAAGGCAAGGGAAAGCCGAAGGAAAAGCCTGCGGAAAAGCAGAATGAAAAAAAGCCTGTTGCAAAAAAGGCTGCGGAAAAAAAGCCTTCAAAAAAGCGCGTCCTTCATGCCTTGGCATTGCTTTCAGTCATTGGAATCTTTTTGCTGCTTTCACAGCCTGCTTTCTCAAAGACTGCGCAAATCAGCGTAATCAACAAGGTTCCCGACATTAACACTGCATTTCCTTCTGCAGGGCAGAATGTTTCAGGAACCTCTTTCACAATAGACTTCAATGTGGGAGACCCGAACCGTGACGAATTGCACGTCAAGCTTGCCTATTCCACTACTGCGCTTGCCTTCCAGAATGTAATTTCTTCAGACTTGAACCTCAACAATTATGTTCATGTAAGCGGGCTTTCATGCCAGAGCCTTGACTGGACCAGGACTGCACGCTGCACTTACAGCTGGAGCATCACTGGAGTCAGCGGAGTGTATTTCCTTGACGCCAATCTCTGGGACAACAAGGGAGGCAGCAAAACAAAATCAACTTCTTCAAGCTTTTTCGTGAATGTTTCCCCGACTTTGCGGGCAGACTATAATTCAACCTATGCGTTGAATTCAGGCTTGGGCGGAATGAGGCTTTACTGGCCTGCAGTTGCAGGCGCTTCCTACAATCTCTACCGCTCTTCAGATTTTAATTCCACTTGGCAGAAAATCCTTTCAAACTCTTCACTCACAGCCTATAATGATGCCTCGCTTTCAGACAACAATTCTCTCTTTTACAAGCTGAGCGTGCTTTCCTCCAATGGGGCTGACAGGAATTCCGCAATTGATGCAAACCTGACTGTTGACAGGACTGGGCCTTCAGTTCCTGCAAATTTCACTGCGCTTTCCACTGGCTCGCAGTCTGCTGCAAGAGCTGATTTGAACTGGCAATTGTCAGATGACAATTCTTCCTACGCAAACTTTGCGGACAAGAATCTTGTGGGCTATTGGAGGTTTCAGGAAGGAACTGGAACTACTGCAAATGACTCTTCAGGAAAGGGAAACACTGGGGCTTTGACAGGCTTTGATTGTACTACAATGAACTGCAATCCTGCAAGCGGGTGGATTTCAGGCGGAAAAATTGGGAAAGGAATTGCTTTTGACGGGACCAATGACTTTGTCAATGCCGGCAGCGGCGCTGACTTGAATTTCACGACAAATTTTACGATTTCGCTCTGGGCAAAGACAAGGGGTGCTTTGTCTCCTTGGGATGTGCTTATTGCCAAGGAATCATGGGATGCCGCAAAAGGATGGTTTATTGACTTGGAGCCTAACTTGAATTTTTACTCCAATTCTGGAGAGTCTCCGGACATTTCAATTACAAATCCTTTCCAGGACGGATTATGGCATCATGTGGCAGTGACTGTCAATGGCTCGAACTCAACCATGTATGTTGACGGCTCTTCAAGAGGCACTGGCTCGACTTCAATCACTGCGGCCAATGTGCCATTGCACATTGGGGCAAGGCATGCGAATGGGGGAACTGGCTTTACTGACGCTTTTTCAGGCTCAATTGACGAAGTCCTTATTTTCAACAAGCCTTTGACTGCGACTGACGTCAATGCATTGTACTTGACTGGCGCCTTGAGATATGACTTGAACCGTTCTTCAAACAATGGAAGCTCTTGGTCTGCGAGGGCTTCAATGCGTGACTTGAACACTTTCAGGGATACGACAGCAACTGACACTAATGCCCCAAATACTCCGGCAAGTTTGGTTGTGAACAATGCTTCCACAGGCACTTTGGATGTTAATTGGTTTGTTGCTTCAGACATTGGAAAGGACTATAATTATCGCGTTGCTGCTTTTGATGACCAGAATAACTATTCTTCAAATGCTACTGCAAGCGTGATTGTTTCTTCAGGCACCAGGCGCTATTGGCTTGTTGACTTGAACCAGTCTAACTTGGAGTACGGGCCTTATGATTCCAATACTGCGCAAGTTTCCGGCTTGACTTCAGGAAGCCAGCATTGCTTTAAAGTAAAGGCGCAGGACTGGGCTGACAACAATTCAGCGCTTTCAGGACAGGCTTGCGGCACTGCAATTTCCTCGACTTTGACTTTAAGCTCTTCAACGCATCCTTCGGAAGGAACTTGGTATGGTTCTTCAACAGGAAGCGCGGTTTCAATGTCTGCGAATCCGAAAACTTTTGACCACATAAAGTATGTCGTGGACAGCAATGCCACCCGGACTGCAAGCTACATTATCACGAACGGGACTTCAGACTCTGACGGGGACTTTGTCGCAAATCTTTCAGGAAACGGAACCTGGTACGTGCATGCTGTTGCCTTGAACGAGCAGGGGCAAGGCACTGTCACTGACGACTTTCAGGTGAATTATGACGGCACTGCGCCTTCATCTTCTGAATTTAATGTAAATATCTATTCTGGAGACCAGCTGTTTACAAACGACGAGACTCCGCCGTGGTATATAGTGGCTTCTGACTCAGGGGGCTCTGGCTTAAGCTCAATGGCTTTCAGCTGCAACAACAGCACTTGGGGCTCTTGGGTTGCCTATGCGACAAGCTATTCTTCGTTCAATATAAGGACTGGCGCAGGCTGCACTGACTCTGAAGGGGAAAAGGTAATTTATTTTAAAGTAAAGGATGCGGCGGAAAATGTTTCGAGCTCGCGCAACAGCGGGGCTTTTACTCTCGACCAGACTCCGCCGACAAACAACAGCATTTCAGTAGATTCGAGCTCTTGGACTGGAGGAGTGACAGGATACGCCAATGACAGCACTCCATTGCTGAACATTTCATCCACTGGCGCGAGCAATATGTACTTGAGTTGCAACAACACCCAGAGCAGTCCAATTGACTATGCTGCAACAGTTGGGGATTTTAACATAAAGTCAGGCATTACTGGCTGCACTGCATCTGACGGCTCGAGGACAGTCTATGTGCAGTTGAGAGACCAGGCTGCAAATTGGGCTTACGCAAACACTGGCGCTTTCACGATAGACCAGGTTGCTCCTGTATTCTCTTCAAGCACTCCTGATGATGCTTTGAGATACAGCACTCCTGATCCTGCATTCAGCGTATCAAGCACTGAAGCGACTGCCGGCCTGCTGAATTGCTTTGTGAGAATTGCTTTAGGAAGCCCAATAACTTCAGGAAACACATTAAGGGCTGTTGCAGGGACTGTCAGCGGCGGAACTACATGCAATTTTTCAGAAGCAGACTATGCTGACTTGGGCGAGGGCACTTATTATTGGGACTCTAATGCCAAAGACAATGCAGGAAACTGGTCATCATACTATACTGCAAAAAGCTTCACGCGCGACAATACTGCCCCGACAGTCCCTTCAAGCTACACTATAGAGGCTGATTCCAGCTCGCCTTATTGGGATAATGTGGACAATAGCGCTACTTCGTTGACTTTTACTGCCGGAGAGTCTGGAGAGTCCTGCAAGTGGAATGCGACAAGCGCATTGTACAGTGCCATGGCCAATTCCTGCACTGTGAATGGCGTTGCTGTTAGCTGCGCTTTTGGCGGATTGTCACAGGCTGTGTCTTACACCAAGTATCATTCTTGCATTGATGATGTCAGCAATGCTTATGCCGCGCAAGGCATTGATTTTGGAGTTGACTGGACTGTTCCTGCCTCTTACTTTGACTGCCCTTCAGGAATGCAGGCTTATGGCTATCCTTTGTATTTCTATGAGTCTGACAATCTTTCAACAAGCGCCCAGATAGCAAGCTATTATTGCATGGGTTCGGAATGCACTCCAGCTTCTGCAATAATCGATGGCACATCAATTAGCTGGGGCGGCCGCGGGCAGGCAATTTACAGGAGCTATTCTGTTGACGCTGCAAGCAATTCCCAATCAATACATTCTTGCACTTTGAACATCAACCAGCTGCCTGTCTGGGGCAGTTCTCCCGGCTTTGACTCGAATGCCTTGATGGACTTGAACAGGAATGGCTCTGTCATTTCCTGCACTGGCGGAAAGAGCATAAGGTTTGACGCCAATGCCTCTGATGCTGACGCCAGTCAGACTTTGAAGTTTTATGTCTGCTCCAGTTCTGACGCAAACTATCAGGGCTGTTCTGCAACTACTTTGTGCTCCAGCACTTCCTCAAGCACTAATCCTTCATGCACTTACGCTCAGTCTGCCGACAATTCAAGCCACACTTGGTATGGTTTTGTGTTTGATAGTTTCAACGAGCAGGTTGCCGCTGGAAGCAAGCAGACCAGCTATACTTGCGATTCGAATGCTCCGGTAATTTCGCCTTCAAGCCCTGCTGATGCTTCCGGAACTTCAGACAATACTCCAGACTTGACTGGAACTGCTGTTGGAGTTTCAGACTTGAACAGGTGCTTTGTGCAGGTTGCGACCAATGCAGGCTTCACTTCAATTGTCTCAGGCCTGAATGGGGCTTCAGGCACAGTAAGCTCTGGAACGACTTGCTCTTTCACTGTCCCAAGCGCGTTGGATGACGGAACATACTATTGGAGAATGAAGGGCATTGACAATGTAGGAAATTTTGGAGCCTATGACGGCAACAGGCGCATTACAATTGACACGCAGACTCTTTCAACCTCTGTCACAAGCATTGCAGGAGATTCTTCCGCGCCTTACTGGGACACTGCAAATGATTCCCAGACTG
>Ga0247841_10005312_pt1 | contig 20993 bp, 16 predicted proteins | sample LaCruzMarch2015__2_FD_192410 | JGI IMG/M metagenome (GOLD analysis project Ga0247841, IMG submission 192410) | Freshwater microbial communities from meromictic Lake La Cruz, Castile-La Mancha, Spain - LaCruzMarch2015_18m | ecosystem: Environmental > Aquatic > Freshwater > Lake | place: Spain... | reverse complement strand
CGATGATCACCTCTCCGAGCACGATCGCAAGATCAAAGTCCTCGGAGATTTCGCCGTCGCAACCTGCGAGCGTCCCACAGCGGCAGAGTATCGCCGCCGTGGAATCATAGACTCGCTCAAGGAGTGCGGTTTCGGGCAGTAAGCCCGCAGCCCACCCCCAACTCAAGAGCCGCCACCTGCAGACCTAGTCTGTAAGGAGCGGCTCTTGCTCGTTTTAGAGCGTTTTTATTACTTACCAGAGAGAAATACTTGCTTAAACTCGTCGCAAGTTTCGCTGACAACCTTTGAATAATCCGTGTTGTCTCTAATAAACTTTTGAATATCTTGGGCTGTGGCATCTGAGCCGATCAAAGCGTCAAATTCGTCCTTTTTATCCTCTGGCATTGCTTTAGCAGTATTGACCAGCAGATAGTCATTGAAACGCTCATAGAGGTCGTACATAAGCTTTCCTTGGATCTCGCCTGACAGTGTATCGGCCTTTTTCTCAGCCAGCAGAGAATGCAGATAGGCCTCTATTTCGGCAGGAACAGCCTGCGGTTGTGCTTCGTCTTTAATTTCGTCGGCCATAAGTCTCCTTTTTTATTAAGCCCTCTGTCTTGTTTGGGCGGCGCCGGGGTTTTGACCAAATTGCTTCGGTGCCTGCTTTTGCTTTCGCGCCTTTTTCTTTTCGTTGCCGAGCTTGGCTACCTCATATTCAAGACTCTCAGTGACCTTATTAAGTATTTCGACAACCTGTTTATCGTCTTTTAGCTGTAAATCTTCCCATTTTATAATCTCTCCATTAATGGTAAAGGTTGGCTTTAAGTCCATCTCCTGCGCTCGAGGTATTAAATCTACAAGAGCCTCCTTGCGCTGTTCAAAGCTTGTCATCTGAGCAATTTGTTGAAGCTTACCCTGGAAGTTGAGCAGTTCCCTGATGTTGGCGGCTAAGTCTTCCAACCCAACAGGGACTTCTTCTGGTTCTGTTTCACTGACAGCTGGCGCTTCAACCTCTCGCATATCCCCTGTCACTGGTCTTATTTGCTCTCGTGTCTGTAGATTTTCCATCTTAGGCGTCTCCTGTCTTTCTAGCCCTAACTCGGCCTGCCTGGCAGCTACGACAGTAATCATTTCATCGATATATTGATCAAGTGAGGCTGGGTCAGTTTTAGCTTTTTCGAGGGACCTTCTGACATCATTTTTGAACGCTTCGGGCCAATCTTGTCTTGAGCCAAGAGCGGTCTCTAAAACCTGCATCTTTGCCTCAGGGGTCGCTTCTTTTTTGGCCATAGAGAATGTTTCTGACACCGACGTCAAAAGGACATTCTGTTTTTCAAGATTCGCTTGTTTCTCGGCCTTGGCCTTGTCCTCTTCTTTTGGACCATTCTCTTCCGCCTTTTTATTTTTTTCAACAGGTGGAACATTACCTATTGGGCGACGGAAATCAGGGGCAATTGGAATAGGTGGAACGATTTCTGACTGAGGAACATACTGCGCTGGTGGAATATCATAATGCTCATAGGTCGGAGGAACTTCTGGCAAGTTGCCGTCGCCACGTGAAAATTCGGTCGTTAACTCCCCTAGATTTGCCTCGCCATTGACGTGATTTAGCAGTTGGTTGCCTGTAACCTGAATACCATCCGCGGGCAAGATACTGCCATTTACTTCTTTGAATAAGTGCTGAGCGATGTCGGCGGGCACAACTATTTTGCCATCTTGGCACTGAGCTGTGAGCAAGTCGTGCGATAATTCTCGCGCTCGCGGACCGATACCAATGACTAGGTTATTGAGCATTTCTTTGTCGATGCCAAGTCGGTGCGATCCGTCGTAGGCAACATGCCCAAGCATTCTAGAGAGATCAACTGTGACGTCACCATTGGCATTCTTGGAGAAATCCATCATCAGCTCCGTACCCTCCGAGTTTGCGGTGTAACCTTCGGCATGATAAGAATCGCCGACAGGCGCAATCTTGTTATCGTAGAATCTCACCCAATGGCCACCCTCATGATTGAATAAATCGCCATGTTTCGAGGTAACGCTCTTGGCAAATTCGTCCCATGACTCAGCCGAGATTGCTCCGCCCTTTGATCCCATTGTTTCGTAGATAAAAGCACCCGATGGTTCATCGTAGCTAACTCCGGGGGGCAAAGCTCCGATAATTTCAGGCTTTCCGCTTGGGCCATATGAGTACTGAACATCGTAGGAATGACCGTCAGTTGTTGAAATCGTTTGTGATATCGCCTCGGTTTTACCATCTTCGCCGACGGGATAGTCAATTCCACCAACTTCGTAATGCTCAACCTGAGGTCTTTCGCCTCTTAAGTATTCGAGCGCAGTGATTTCGCCATTGCCAGATCCTCCAGAATAGTAATCCTTAATCTCACTAGCGGCTTCGCCTATGACACCGGCCAACGCCGCCGTTGTCAGTCCAGCCTTGATACTTTGGCTTCTTCTATATTTCTCAAATTTTTTATCTTGACCTGTAACTGCTTCAATAATTTCAGCGACCCGGCCATCGCGTTGAGTCATGTCAATCGAGCCGGCACGCTCTGCCTCGGCTACGAGAGTTCTAAGTCGGCTCTTTGTAACAAGGTTTGTGCCAGTGCCCTCTCCCTCGTCTCGTGAGACGCGGATCAAATCTACGCCACGGCCGTTTTCCTGGCGCATGGCTCGTTCTGCCTCAAGTAAAGCGGCTGCCTCCTGCAAGGAAGCTGTGTCGCCTGCTTCAATTCCATCAATTAAATCTTGTGACTCGGCGCTAACACCAGCAAAACCGAACTCGCGCAGTTTGGCCGCTCGGCGGCCCTCGCCCTCCATACCTAGAGCTCCGCGGCGCTGTTCCATGCCGCGATCATAAGCTAAGTTGCGACGACGATTAGCGTAGGCAAAGACTCCTGCCACAGCCATACCAGCTAGGATAGGAACACCAAATCCAATTCCGGCCGCAGCGGCGCCAGCAACCGCACCAGCGGTTACAAGCCGTCTTGCTCCTGCTCTGCCGGCAAAATACCCGGCCATACCAACGGTCAACGGGTTCACAATCAAACCGAGTATTGGTCTGTTGCGAGCAATATTGGCGACTCGATCCCAGAACCCAAGGTAAGCGCCTTTTTGGTCAGGACGCTCTGGTCGATTGTCGTTTAAGTCACGCAGCTTTGTGGCCAACTGAACATCCAAGTTGCCGATTCCGACAACAGACTCCATCAGTGCCTTTTGTTGCTCAGGTGATAAATCCTTAAATTCTGCCGAGCCCAAGGCTTCTGTAATTTGTGCCTTGCGACTTTCGGCTAACTCCCAAAGGTTTGAAGCGTACATTCGCCCTTCAGCTTGCCCTTGGCGGGCCTTGTCAGTGACAAATTGTTCTTGGGTGAAACCTGCGGCGTTGATTGCCTCACGTGCAGCAGTCTCGAAAGCAGCTCTGTCAGCAAATTCTCCACGTAAGTGTCTTTGCACAAGGTCGGCGAAATTGATGCCGGCTTTTTCGACATCGACACCTTTTTCGACATCTTCCATCGCCTGCGCATCCATTTGGCGCATGACCGAATCAAGCACCATCCACTGCTCGCCCTTGCCGGCCATTTTAGATCGGGTAGTCCCCTCGCTCTTTCCAACAATTCTAGTTTTAATATCAGCCATCAAATCCTGATTGTCGGTGATTTCCTGCAAAGCTTCTTGATAAAATTTAGTTAAAAAGCCCCTCTCACCCGTTCTCACCCAAGAAGACATAATCGCTCGGCCTATTCCCTTGAGAAAACCAGCCACTCCGCGCTCGCGTTTGACTGTAATTCTTTCGTTTAACCTATTTTCAGCAATGCGCCAAGCCATGGCTTTAACCACCTCGGACATGTCGGTAATGCGGATTTTTTCTGGGCTTGGGATTGGTTTTGGCTCTTCATGTCTAACGATGTCATCGGCAGGGTGCTCGTACCTGACCATTTTGTCTGGCTCGGCTTTAAATCGCTCGATGCCAACTTCGGGTTTTCGATAAGGGACAATGTCTTCACCTGGAGTGACGCCTTTTTCGTGAAGCATAACTTCGCGGCGCTGATTAAGACGTTCGGCTGCATCCTGATAATACTGTTGTGAAACCTCGGCTTGACGTGCCTGCTCAACCGGCTGTCCACCATTCTCTTGATAAATATAATATGCTTCTAATTTTGTTCGCCAATGATTAGCGTCGTAGCGTCCTGTCTCGGGACTTTTTTTGGCGGATGGCCGATCAAGGTCGAAATAGCGCGCGCTGTTCTCGAGTAATGTTTTAACCAACTCAAGCCTTTTTCGATATTGCTCTGGAATTTTGTCGCCTTCAGCGAGAATGTAGTCAATGTTAGAAACGATTTCGGCAGTTTTCAGTGGCAACTCCGATTTGGCCGCTTGGCTCAGGCGGTTAATCGGGTGCATGACTGCAGTTAGAACTTCATCGCGCAGTGTTTCGTAGCTGTCTCTTTTTGTAAATTCAACGGTCGAGTCAGGATCGATTTGATCTATTAAAAAATTAATCAGACGATCAACAGGCACGCCTTCCTGCTGGGAGTTTCCTTCCGAATCTTTGACCTCAAAACTGTTACCACCCGAGCCCTTAATCTTTTCAACAGCACCGCGAACAGCGTTCACAATCCAGTCGCGCGAAGCCCCGCGCTCTTCTTCTCTTGTATCCGCTTCGACAAGTTTTACGGCCTCGCCAAGCGTGGCTTCGTCAACGGTTGGTGCGTCTTCAATTTTAACAAGCGTCTCAACTTTAGCGGCAGTAGCCTCTTTGGCCTCCGCTTTTGGAACAGAAAGTTGAGTATCATCTAAATCCCCAGGTGTAAGAAATTCTGGTGCCATCGTCCTCCTTTTGTATAAGTATAGACCAAATCATTTATGTCAACAATAACTGCCCTTCAACATTGAGCAAAAAAAGCCTATGATTATATTAGGTAAATTTTGGAGGGGCCGCTCTGATGCCAAAAGATAAACGGCAGATTATTTACGCAATTTTGTTGTCTGTTGTTTTTGTAGTGCTTTTATTTGCTCTGCTTTGGGCCGTCAGCGGACTAAACCGCGGCGCCTTTACCACTAAACTCATACAATGAAACTATTTGTTCGAATACTTTTAGCTGCCGATATTATTCTGGCCTTGATTGCCGGCCCACTGATTGTCGCGGGCGGTGGTTTTGGCGCAGGCGTTGGCGGATCGAGCTTTGCCCAAAAAACTAACCTTGCAAAATCTGTGGATCAGCAAAAGCTCGCCTTAATTTTGGTACAAGCAATTTGCGAGGAAAGCGATGGAAGCCCAAAAACGACAGACAAAATTAAAGAGCTAGCCCAAACTAACGATAAGGCAGCGTGGTGCGAGAAGCCAAGAGGCGATGGCATTGCGATCAAAGGTGGCGCTCAAAGTGAGTTAGCAAAACTCTTCAATGACGAGTGGGACGTTCGCGTGCTTTACGCCATAAGCTATCTGTACCAGAAGCGCTTTAGTGCGACTTCGGGCGGGTACAATATGATCTGCAAAGACAGTCAAGGTGACGCTAAACCGGCGCCTTCTATGACCATTGCTATTCACACAGCCTCCGATGGAACACCTTACTCCAAACTAGACAACCGGAACCTTCCACCAGAGGATGACAAGGAAGCCAAAACTGACTTTGCCCTAAGCGCCCATGCTCGTGGTCAGGCTTTTGACGTCTTAACTTACGGCTGTACGACCATCAAGGTCGAGGGAAAGGTTAAATCAATTATTCCAAGCCAGATTTCAACGGCCTCCATGTCTGAAAGTGATGCCCTGAAAGCAATGGCTGATGCTATCGGAAAATCGCCAGAAGAACTAAAAGCGGACTTAGCGGTCGGTGGCGCCAGCTCGGCGGTCTTAGCCACCAAGGCAGCGGTCGAGGCCACCAACTCAACGGTTACAACAGCCGCCGGCCTAGCAGCTAAAAAAACGCTTGCCCAGACGGTTGTAAGCTCAACAAAAACTGCCGAGGCTTATAAACGCTCTGGCTATCCCAGTGTCGTTGACACAAACCAGCCCGGACCATCGTCTGACACCGAAGCGACAATCGCTGGAGCGCTTGCTCACGGGCAATCTGGATTCGAACCTGGTATTTACAACGAAGGTGCAAAACCAGAGAAAGTTGGTATCAAAACACTAGAAGAAAAACTCTCAGCGTCTTTCGACGATCCAATAAAGATTGCAGAATCGCTTGGCGCCTCCGCCGAGGCCTCGAACATTTCCCCTCAGGCATATGCCGCCCTTAAAGCCAAAAACTACGCTGAAGCGGCGCGCCTTGAGGGAGCAAGAAGAATTAACGACGATCTTCAGCTCGGACTTGATGCCTCGGGAGTAGCCACTTTATCAAGAGCAAATACTGCTAGTGCGGTCCTGCTTGGACAGAGCATTTTGCTCCAAAGGCTTCCAGTCGAACGCGCCAAAACCGCCCTGGCTTTGGTCCAAGGTGGATACCAAGCGGTCAGCGACCAGCTCGACGAGGTTGATGCCGCCCGAAAAAGCGATAAATCAATTCAACTGGCGCAAGCTCTCTATGAAACCGGAACATTAGCAGCATCAGAAATTACTACGATTAGAGATTTTGTTAACGGGGATCAAGTTGCCCGCGACGGGGCGACAAGAAGATTTGAACAAAGCGGGGCTAGCTCGGAAATTTTAAGCTGGATGAAAGCCAACCAAAACCTTTCGGCCGAAGAGCAAAAAGCGGCGCAAACGATTTTGACCCAGGGGACTAAAACTGCTGACTTCAGAGCTAACCTAAAAAACACCATAACTAGCGTCAAAGGTCTGGCGATTGAAGAATTTTACGCACAACTTGACCCGATTGAGAAACAAGCTTTTTCTAAAATACTAGGTAAAACCTCTTTGACGGCCGAGGATTTGCAACAAGCGGCAAAAGACGGCCAGCTACAAAGGGCGCTAGAAGCGGCGAGTTTGGCAAAGCAACTGCAGGCTTCGGGGCTATCGGATAGCGATTCAATCTATGTCGCCTCGGGAGTTTTTTCCAAAAACTCAAACCTGCGAAACTCCGCCCTCGGCTTTTTCAATAATAAAAACGGTACAAATTTTGCCCTGGCGGACTTTAAAAGCACTACGACTCCGGGTGGAACGCAGATCCCCCCAAAAGCGGCTGTTTATTATGCTCAAAATCTTCTTGCTCAAGAAACGGGCTTGAGCGTATCGCAAGTGCAAAGCGCAATCGAGAAAAAAGATGCAACGGTCCTCGGCCAAATTGCACAAAAATTTGCCCCTAAGCTCAAGTTGCCCGCAAGCTTGATTCAAAGTGTTCTAAAAAGCGACAGCCCAGCAAAAGCTCAAGAGGGCGTGAAACTGCAAGATAAAAAAATTGCCGGGGCAATAAAAGGCGACGAGAAAGAAAAGAAGGATTTTCAAGACAAGCTTGATGAACAGATGGACAAGGCAATCAACAAAGGCGAAGAAATGGCCAGGGGCAAAGCAGCTGAACTCTTAGCCTCGAAAGGTCTTTCAGCTGAAGACGCGAAGACCCTAGCTAATGGAAATTTTAAAAATGCCCAAAACTTCATGATGGCCGCCGCCATAAGCCGCGAGGGAGTTTTAACCTACGATCAGGCAAAAAACTTGTTTGACAACCCGACTTTAAGCGAAAAGTACCAAGCTTCAGATTCGATTTTGAACTACGCATTTGCGCAACAAGGAATCAACGTTCAAGTTTCCCCAGGATTCACACAAACGATGATTAGTGGGCCCGCAGACCAACGGGAACAGCAAATGATCGAGGTCGGAGCAGGTTATTATGCTCCTGAATTGGTAAAATTCGCTTCAAGTCAAAACATTGTTCTATCGAATGAACAAGCCCAGCAGATTTTACAAAATCATGATTGGGAAACTCTACGCACGACCGGCGAGAGTGCAACAATAGCCACCGCCTCCGAAAGAATTTCCCAGGAAACGGGCATTCCCTCAGAAGCAATTTCTACAATTGCCAATAACCTCCAAGCCTCGGGCGGAGACTTGGGCAAGATCGATATAGAGAGCGCCGGCTGGGACATCGGCGAGAGCCTAACCGGTGTATCAAAAGATGCTGTTTTGAATATCGAGGACAATTTCGCTGCTGTTAAGGACAATATGATTGCCAAATATGAGAATATGCCGGGACAAATGCTCGACATGGCCGGCAATATCGGGGCAGGTATAATTGTCAGCACTCTTGTTGGCGGACAACTTGCCAAAATCGATCCGACTGGAGGAATGTTAACTTCTTACGCAATGAGTTATGCAACTCAATACCTGATGACAGTCGGAATTGGCGCTCCTTATCTTATCGCTGCCGCCTTAATAATTAATCCAGAGGCTACCATAGCCGCAATCAAGGGAATGGTTGAAAAGGGGCTTCAGCTTTTCTACGATCCAGCTGGTTTTGTGATGGGAATTTTAGGACAAATGGGTTTTGGCTCAAGCAAACCGTTTACAGGTGGGGTTTTTGGGAACTACGACGCTGCGACTAAAGATGTTTTAACCGCAAAACTAATCGAATCAACGGCTGCGGGCGCGGCGCTCGCTCAAGAGGCGTCAAAAACCGAAACTGAACAAACTAAAAAAGATGACTCCCAAGCCGACCAAGCACAAACGTCTTCTCAAGAAGGTGCGACTGGAGAAACCTTGGCTGCAACGGCAAACTTGGCAACTGGACAGACGGGCAGTGCGGCCACGTCGGCTCAAAACAAAACCTACAGCTTATCGCCTTATCTGCTATCACAGGAAAAACCATCAACTAAATACTTGCAAGCGGTTGCCAAAAGATCGATCGATCAGGCTATCGAAGATTTAACCGTATTTAGCATTGTTACAGCCCCGAAATACTCCAAAGAAAAAGATGCGATCGCAAACCATTGGACTGCCTTTATGAAAGATAACGAAATGAAGCCTATCAATCTTCCAAGTTTTGCCATGTCTGCCAAACAGATCTTAAGTCCTCAAATCATCACTCTTGCCTCTTATGCCCCATCGGCTTGCAAAGTTGATCAAAATAAAATAGATGAAAAAAAGAAGACGGGCATACAAATCCTTTATGAAAACGAGGAATCCTCAGCCAAAGGCTTGTCTTCGAATCCTGCTAATTTACCAGGCCTTATTGGGCTTGGGTCGATCTTAGGTGAAGCAAAAACCGGATCTGATAAGCCTCCCCTTGGAATTGACGGGCTAACTGCTTTTACCCAGCTTGTTTATGGCGATAACTTTTACCCGATTTGTTCTTATGGACGAACACAGGGACTTCTTTACGACGAGATGGTTAAAGCGGTGCATTTCGGAGTTTGATATAATGAAAATATAAAGGAGGCGGAGGAGCTAAAAAAAACTGCAACCCGTCGGTGTTTAGGGTGTAAAACAAACTCAAAGTTACATGCAATATAAGGTACCACAGAATATAGACATGGAGGATAAGATCATCGGACCGTTTACGATGAAACAGTTCATTTATCTTTTAATCTCTGGTGGAATAGTCTACGGATGGTGGACTTATCTGCAAAATAATTACGTCGACTTCATGCCAATTTTCCTCGTTTTGGCAATTCCCGTTGGGCTACTAGGGGTCGCCTTTGCCCTTCTTAAAATCAACGATCGCCCATTTGAAGTTTTCATCTTAAGCTTTTTTCAATTCCTCTCGACCCCAAAACAAAGAATGTGGAAAGAAGGCTACCAAAACGAGCCTGTAATAGTGAAGGATCAGGCTTCGGCTACTGTTGCTGATACGGGCAAGAAAAAAGATACTCGTAGTCTTGACGACCTTTCAAAATCACTCGACCAGCAAGCACACCTAATGAACCAAAGCGCGCCACTTAAAGCCCCAGCCAAACCCGCCAGCGCATCCGAGGTCAATGTTTCAGTCAAAGATACAGAAGCGGCCAGCAAGAAACAGGCGCAGGCACAAAAACCAACAGCGGTAAGTCAGGGGGCGCCAAAAGATGAGCAAAGTCAGATAGCCCCCGCGGTCAAAAAAGGCGGATTATTCGGAATCTTTGGAAAATGACACTACTTTCAACATAAAATATGGCTAAACCAGTAATATCAACCCAACAATTTTTACCCTTTAGCGCTATCTATGACGATGTCGTAGTTTCTAAAAAAGGCCAATTTTGTGAGGTTTTGATGGTAAATTCGGTCAACTTCGGCTTAAAAAGCGAAGAGGAACAAAACGCCATCATCGGACAGTATCAGGGGTTTTTAAATTCTCTGTCGTTTCCAATTGAGATCGTGATGCATTCGAAGCAACTAGATTTATCAAATTACATTAAAGATTTGCAGGCAAGGGTTGCCCAGGAGGCCAACGAACTTATTCGCTATCAGATTCAGGAATATGTTGACTTCGTGCAGAAGCTGGTTTCAATCGCCAATATTATGGACAAGAAATTTTTCGTTGTCGTTCCCTATCAGTTGCCAGTTACCGAGCAATCACAGGGCGGATTTTTCTCTGGGCTTTTTGGCAATAATCATCCACATTTAAAAGTTCCGCTTGGTCGCTTTGCCAAAATCAAGGAGGAATTAGATCAGCACGTTAATGTTATTGTCTCTGGCCTTTCGTCGATGGGAATAAGCTCGCAGGTCCTCTCAACCAAGCAGATTATCGAAGTGTTCTACCGAACCTACAATCCCGAAGAAGCGGTTAAAGAGAAACTGCAGGAAGACATTGAGGCAGTCGGAACAGTCGAAGACAAGGCCAAGGAAATTGCCAGCGTCACAGAAGCTCCTGCCACGGACGGCACCGTTAACGTAGCCGTCAACCAAGAAACAACACCAAGTAATAACCAACAACAAACTCAAAAATGACTGCACCAAACCAAAAACAAATCAAACAAGCTGAAAAACAAATCGAGAAATCATCGGCCTCGACCCTCGATTTTATCGCGCCAGCCAGCTTTGTCGTTACACCAAATAACCTACAGATCAACAACCTGTTTTGTAAAACTATTTTTGTTTATTCTTACCCGCGCTTTTTAAACACCAATTGGCTCTCTCCGGTCATCAACTACGATATTTCGATGGATGTTGGAATGCATATTTCTCCGCTTGACTCGAACCTTTTCCTCGATAAAATGCGGAAACAGGCCGGGCGATTGGAGTCGACGCGTCAAATTGAACAAGAAAAGGGCTTGGTTCGAAATCCGCAACTAGACAGCGCTATCGGTGATATCGATCAACTGCGCGACGATCTGATTTCTGGTCAGGAGAGGATATTCAAAGTTGGCCTATATTTTACAATTTACGGCAAAAATCTACAGGAATTAGACCAAGTTTCAGACCAACTTACCTCGACCTTGGGCGGACTATTGGTCTACACTAAGCAGAGTATTTTTCAAATGGAAAACGGTTTTCACACGACCTTGCCGATTGGCGAGGACGAACTGCAGATAACCAAAAATCTCGACACCAACGCACTTTCGACAAGCTTTCCCTTCGTTAGTGCGGAGCTGACTTCAAATAAGGGCGTCCTTTACGGCATCAACCGACACAACAACTCTCTAATTTTGTTCGATCGATTTGAGCTTGAAAACGCCAATCAGGTTGTTTTTGCTAAATCTGGTGCGGGAAAATCCTATGCCATTAAACTCGAAGCTCTGCGCTCACTAATGTTTGGCACTGACGTTATCGTTATCGACCCTGAAAATGAATATCAGGCTTTATGCGAAGCGGTTGGTGGCAGTTTCTTTGATTTTTCACTTAACAGCGAAAAACGCATTAATCCGTTTGACCTGCCTAAAGCCACCGAGGACGAAGACGGCGAAACGGTTCTACGCACAGCCGTTACCGACCTTAAAGGGCTTTTGGCTCTGATGGTGGGCGGAATTACTCCTGAAGAAGACGCTATTTTGGATAAGTCGCTCTATGACACTTATGCACTGCGCGACATTACGGCTGATGCTGCTTCGCAAACCAATAATCCGCCGATTCTGTCTGATCTTCAGGGAGTTTTGCAAAATACTAACGGCGCTGAAAGCTTGGCTAGGAGATTGACCAAGTATACAGAGGGAACATTTGCTGGGCTATTTAACCGACCGACTAACTTCCAATTAGATCGCGGATTTATCGCCTTTTCGATTAGAAACCTCGAGGAAGCCCTGCGACCGCTAGCTATGTACATGGTCCTAAACTACATTTGGGCACAAGTTCGCTTTGAAATGCGCAAGCGCCTCCTGATCGTTGACGAAGCTTGGATTCTAATGCAATATCCCGATTCGGCTAAATATCTATACTCTCTCGCCAAGCGTGCCCGAAAATATTTCTTGGGCCTAACTATTATTTCTCAAGACGTTGAGGACTTTCTCTCGAACGAACAGGGTCGGGCTATTCTAAACAACTCCTCGATGCAGATTTTACTTAAACAATCCCCCGCCGCAGTTGAGAAACTGGCCCAGATATTTCACTTAACTGAAGGGGAAAAATTTCTGCTTTTGGAATCAGATGTGGGCGAAGGACTGTTTTTTGCTGGCGCTAGTCATGTTGCCATCAAGATTGTTGCCTCATACGCCGAAGACCAGATCATCACAACCGATCCAAGACAGCTCTTAGAACAAAAAGAGGAAAAGGAGAGTGCGCAATCAGAAGGTGAAGCGATAGAAGCCGCTCCTGTCGGACCAAATTACAGCGGGCAACCAGAAGAAACCCCTTCGATACCAGTTGCAAATGTCACCCCTCAAGCCCCGCCAAGCGTTCCACCCGCGGTTAATACCCCAGCCCCGACCACAACGCAACCTGCACAGTTAAATCAGACGAGAACAGCTCCCGCCGTATCGTCCCCAAGCCCACAAGCTCCAGTCCAGGCGCCAACTGCAACTGCGCCTGCGCCTCAGGCTCCGACACAAGCTCCAGCGGCACCCCAAGATAAAAAGATCTAAATGGACACACCAAACGACACCAATTTAGCTAACCAAGGGAGCCAAACCCCACCGGTTGAGCCTGCCGTGGCGCAACCTGCCCCTTCACAGGTCGAAGCTAAACCAGTTGAAGAACTTCCACCTGCCTTATCCCCAAACGACTTGAACCCGCCGCCTAAAATGACAGTGCCGGCTGTACCGACAGCTCAACCAGAACCAACAGCGCCGGCTGTACCTTCTCCGCCAGCAGCTCAATCCGAGCAGCCACCAACACCACCGCCTCCAGCCGCGGGGCAACCCACCGAGCCACTAAGCGCAGAGTTGCCACCAGCGACATCACCAGATGATTTGATGGTCCCAAAACCCGCGCAAACACCTGCAAGCTCTCCGTCTAGCTCACAGGAAGGGATACCCGCACCACAGCCAGGCACTGCGCCTGTGGCACCACCGGTACCAACTGGGTTTAAGCCACCTGAAGCTCCAGGTAGCATTCCCGCCCCGACACTCAAAGCTCCAAGCGGCGCAATTATTAAAAGGTCGGGCCCTTCCATGCTACCCAAAATTATTCTTGGGGTTTTAGGTTTTCTGATTGTAGGCGCGGCTGTATTCTTTGTTTTCTTCTACCGAGCAACTTTAAACATTAATATCCCCACTAAACCGGACCAAATTCTACTAGATGGAAAACAAATTCAGGAGGGAATTACCAAAGTTGTCCCCGGCGATCATACTTTAGTGATAAGCAAAAAAAGTTACATTTCTTACCGAGTTTCCAAACAATTTGCCATCAACGAAAAACTTAATATCGCATCTGAACTAAGACCCCAAACAGTAGCCCAAGTTATTGCTCCTGGTGGAAAGATGGTAGCGGCCTCTGCTGATCAGAAGTTTATTAATTTTGTAACAGCCGATAACTATTTAGCCGCCATTGCAGTCTCGGCCGCTAGCGCCAAGCCGACAGTAAGCCAGCTTTCAGTCGGCGCTTTCAATGGCCTGCGAAGCGCTTTATTTTCGAGCAATAACACGTTTGCCCTAGTCCTGGACGCAGAGGCCTTGAAGCTAATCGATTTGAAAAAAACCAACATCCTCGACCAAGTTGTAGCCAAACTTCCGCCAGATCCGAGTCGCATTAGCGCTCTGAGCTGGAATGAGACTGAAAGTCAGTTTGTAAATGAACCAAACGCAAAAATCATCTACGATTTGAAAACCAGCGACCTGTGGAATATCATTTTATCTAACCGCACCCATTCGCAGTCGGAAATTTTGATGGAGGTCCAAAGCACAGCCTTTACGAACCTCAATCTTAACTGGGGACAAAGCCCAAAAAATATTTTGGTTGCTGGCGGAGAACTTGGAGTTATCGACGTTTCGAGCCGCACCTACCAAACAATTGATAAAGATAAAGATATTCACTTTGGCCTCTGGGGGCCAAACGGGACTTATGCACTTGCAATAGCTCAGAATAATGATGTTTACGTCGTTAAAGATGCCTCGCGATTAGAGAACCTGAACCAGAAAACTGTTGCGGGACAAATTACTTTTATTTCCGAAAAAGAAGGACTGATAGTTAACGAAAGCAGGCCGGTTAGAATCAATTTTGACACCGGTGAGGTTACGAGTTATGCTGAAATTAAGGGTTTAGACGGCGCCAAATCTATTGCGGTTGCCGGCGGAAATCTATATTTTGCTGACCAAGAAGGCTTAAAAACCGCGCCGTTAACGGAGAATGTTTATTCGCAGTAACACGGCATTGGACGCAGACAAAACAAAGGCAGGAGGGGCAAATTGTTAAAAACAGGTAAAAAAGTACTCGTTGTAGCGATGGTTTTTATGGTCGGTTTATTTCTAACCGGCTGTTCGCGTTCGGGTTCAAATACAACCGCGAGTGCCATTACCCTGTACTGGTGGCGTCCGATGGACGATGCAAGTTCGCAAACACTGCAGCAGGTCGCTGATAGCTTTAATCAAACCTACAAAAACATTAAGGTTCAAGTCGTTCTGAAAGATCCGCGGACATATGAACAAGAGGCCAATGACGCCATGGCTGGCCATCAAAGCATCCAGAACTCCCCCGATATCTTGGCCGTGCGCGCTGACGACATGAGCCGTTATGCATCAAAACTTAATCCTGCACCAGATACACTTTTTGATCAGCTTGCGGCAGCTAAGACCAGGAACGGACAAAATACTGCTCAATACGTTCAAAAATTATTTCTACCGGTCGTCAACAAGGCCGTAACCTTTAAAGACAGCTCGGGTAGCGCCAAAGTGATGGGCCTGCCGATGGCCGTTGACGAGCTGGCTCTGTACAGAAACACTGACTTGATTCAGCAGTCTGTTGAAAATCTGACTGCCAGCAACAAAGTGAGCAAGAGCCTTGGGGCTAGTGAGCTGACTTCAATCAAGAAAAAAATCAACGCTCCTGTTGGCACATGGCAAGATCTAACCGACATTGTGCCCTATCTTACGCTAAAATCAGGGAACGAAATATCACAAAGTGCAATCGCGCTTGGAACCAGCGTCAACGTTGAACGCTCTTATGACATTCTTTCTTCGCTGATGATGCAAAATGGCACAAAGATGACAGATGATAGCCTGACTTCAGCTGCTTTTAACTTGCAGCAACCTGGCGCCGCTAAAGGGGCCAATCCCGGACTTGAAGCGTTTAACTTTTACCTACGATTCTCTAATCCGTCCGACGCTTTATATACTTGGAACAACCAGATGCAAAACTCCGTTGATGCATTTGAAAACGGGCAGGTGGCTATGATGATTCACTACGCCAGTATCTATCGATATCTAGTTAATGATGCCCCAGAATTAAAAAAATCCCTCGACGTTACCCCCCTTCCGCAGGTTGCGGATCCGCAATCCCCCACATCAACAGGAAGTCTAAAAACTATGGCAAATATGCTAGTCGAAACTGTCCCCTCGGCTCGCGCCGATACAGCTAGACAAAATGCGGCCTGGACATTTGTTCATTACGTAACCTCTAAAGCAGGTGCGCAGACTTATTTAAGTGCAATGAAATTGCCTTCGGCCTTAAATGACGTCTCTGGCAAAGCTAAGTTTGACGCCTTTAATACTCAGACCAAAGACGCTGATATCTGGTACAAGGGCAATAGTGCCGGCAAAATCAACGAACTATTTATAAATATGGTTAATGAAGCTGTCACAAATGTTAAATCGCCAAAGGATGCCTTGGACGCCGCCGCTACGCAAGCAACCAGTTTTATTAAGGCAAGCCAATGGAAGTGGGCGACTGTCAGTCAATAAGGTATTTTAAAGTTAGCGTTCAAAAACAGGTAAAACCAGATGAAAAAATTAAACCTTAAACCCTTGTTAGCCGCCACAGCTTTTACCGTGGTGCTATTAGCAGCTCAAGTGGCATTGGCTCAAAGCGAGCAAGACGTAAGCGATCTTTATTCAATCCTAGGAAGCTTCTACCGAAACTTCCTGCTCCCGATCGGAACCGTTTTGGCAGGTTTGGTAATCGTATTTGGCGGAATCACCTACGCTGCCTCCGGTGGCGACCCAACTAAAGCTCAAAACGCCAAAAGCTATATTTTTGGAGCCATCTCAGGCTTGGTCCTGTTGATTTTAGCTTCATTTATCATTCAAACAATAACAAAATAATATGATTGAATTTTTAGTTAGAATCTTCAATGCGGGAGTAGCACATGCCCAAACCGCTACCTTGGATGATCTTGACCCAACCCCTTTTGACGATATTCCTGATTTGGCCAACAGTATCTTAAATCGTATCCCCTATTTTCTCGGTGGTTTAGCTTTGGCAGCAATCATATATTCTGGCGCCTTATATATCCTAGCCCTTGGCGATGCTACAAAGATTGAGACTGCAAAGAAAAACTTCTCCTGGACAATTGTGGGTATCCTAGCAACGATGTCGATTTATATGGTTATCGCATTAATTGTCTGGTTAACAAAAAGTACACCAATAGGATAAAAATATGGCCCTTGGATTAGAAGGTCTTTCAGACGCCCTAAATAAAGCTGCAACCCAACAGCCAGCTGCGGTTGCTGGTGCTAAAAACGCAAACGATGCCCTTGCGATAGGGATTTCGGGGGCGGTCATGGAGTGGCTACGTGGATCTGTTTATTCAACCGTTACAACTATTCTGATTTTTGTCGTGGTTTTATTCATTTTCTATGGCTCGTTTTTATATCTGACTGCCTATGGTGACGAGAATCGCGCCACCCTCGCTAAGAAGACCTTAACCTACGCCTTCGTCGGCCTAGCTATCTCACTGCTGGCCTTTGGTATGGCAATGTATGCTCGGGCGATCCTTGTTAGCAAGGACTACACGCAAACAACTAATCAGAGCGCACCCGCTATTCAGGAGGGCGAAACCATGAACGGCCCAGACCCTGGCACAATCAACCTACTTAAATAGAAGAATGCCCGAAATTAACATAGAATCAATTCAGTCAGCCGTAACCGGCGCGAACAAAAATCCTATCGGTACAGATCGCGGGATCGATATGAACAATGTTCCCACACCGGAAATTATTTATACCCGTGCCCTTTATCTTTTAATCTGGGCAGTCGGTGTCATTGCCGTTCTGGTCATCGTCTATAGCGGCTTCACCTATATGACAGCCGGTGGCGACGCAGAAAAAGCGGAGCGAGCCAAGAAAATGTTGATGGGAACGGTAATTGGGATTTTAATTATCATCGGTTCATACATGATTTACAATTCGATTATAGAGGGAACCCAAACTGGTAAAATCTCCGGGGAGATAGTGCAACAGATATTGCGGGAGGTATAGTGAGACTATATGGTGCCAGCCCCATACCGGTCATCGCAGGCACTCTTTTGGCTGCGGCTTTGATAGCAGTCGGGATTGGGATTTCTGCCCCAACCGGCGAACAATCGAAGCTAATGTATCCAGGTAATTTGTGGTGTGTTTCGAATTTTATCGAAGAGCGCGACGCCAATGACAAGCCAACTATTTTGCCCGATGGCCGGCCGCGCCAAGATAAACTTCTGGACGGAAAAGACGAGTGGATCGTTCGCGATCAGGTGACGGCGGACTCTAGCGCGCAGGCTCAGCAGAAGGCACAAAAAAATGGCGGGGGTCTATTTGAGCCTTCAGACGCAAAAGCCTTGCGAGAGAAGCTGTCAGCAGGCGACAAGGCGTTTTTTACCACGCATTTTAACGCTGGTGCGACCGTCGCGGGACCATGCTGGGGTACTGGTTCAGCCTCGGCTATGACCGGCCGCTGGCTAAACGATGCGATTAGAGAGGATTGTTTTGGAATAAAGAAAAAGGTGGCTACCAGTGCTGGAGGCAATTATGAGGTTGTGAGGACCTTAAAGGTCACGATTACGCCTTACAGTCCGAACATGCCAAATAATAAATGTGACAGTGTAACCGGTGGACCGGCCGTTACCGCCGACGGTGGCGCTTTCAAAGTCGTCGATGGGCGTATTCGTTATGTTAAGGGTAGTGAAGTCGCCGATTACGTTTTCGCTCAACCAACGACAGACAATATTATCCCCTGGAAACAAATTAACCGTTATGGCGTTGTTCTGCCCGGCTTTAATAACAACAAACCGATTCGCATCGCCGATCACTATGCGCCAGGGCTTCATGCCAATAAAAACTTTCTGGACCTGTTTGCGCCGTGCACAGAATATAAGCATCTTCCAACGGGTTCCCAAACTGTTCAGATTGTCGATTTGACCAAACCAGTTACAAGCGAAACTTCTCAGGGCTCAACCGGAGTAACAAACGGCAAACCAAGTAGCTATGCGCAGGAGGCTGATTAACATGCCAAATAAACACCAAATCAATATTTGTTGCGCCGTACTTGCTCTTGGGCTTGGTGTGTGGCTCCTAGGGACGAATGCGATTAAAACGCAAGCCCAGGCCGTTACAACCCCAGAGATTGGCAAGTGGTATTTCCTGGGAGGGCCGACCAAATTAGAGCCCACTAACCTCGCCCTCTTGGCCGAGGACGAGCTTAACGGCGATATAGGATGGACAAACACAATAATTTCAAACGGTAAACCTTCTGATCCAACCAAGCCATCGGTGAGGGATGGGAGTTTTGACACCAGCACGGGTACATGGGAAAGCGCCGTTGTACTAGGAAAGGATATCAAAAGTCAGACCGACGCTGATCATTGGACCAATCTCGACGACCCAACTAAAGAAGCTAACGTTGTAGTCCTAAAATGCGAGAGCACGCCTAATTCTCTTTCGTGCACCATTCCTCTACAGACAAAAGGCATCGTCAAGGAAATCCAAACCCTGAGAGCCTGGGTATCGCCGCAAGACCCAAACCGTAAATATCAAAACTTTCATATTATCGTGAACGAGGGCACCAAAATCTTTCCACAGTCCGACAGTTATTTCTCCTACCACTATGTCCGCAAAATTTCAGACGGCGCAACCCAGGTCGCACCAACAGCGCTTGGCGCAAACAATCCTCCCGATACTCAAAACACAGGCGCCAGTGGCGCTCTTGTTGCAAACGCTAACCCCACCTGCCCAAAAACACCCCCAAAAGAAGGCCCGTCGGAAGGGACTGATTATCAGGCCCAGATTGCAAAAGCGTTTGAGGAAGAATTGGCCAAGAGAGGCAATTTACTTGAAGCTGCCGCTGGTGGCTATGACGAATCTGCTGAGAAGCTAATTGTTGACGAGGCAATGAAATTTGCGCCAAATTCCGACGGCACCACTAAGTTTAAATATACCTCTGGTGGGCGAGGGCCAAGTACGTTCGACTGCTCTGGGTTTGTGGACTATGTTTTAAAAAAGGCCAAGGCACAGGGCGCAAATATTGACGTCGGAACCGATATATTTACCAGAAGCTATGCTTCGGTAGGTAAAGTTATTCATAAAATTGATCTTTCAAAATTTACCCTTGCGAACGGCGGGGCCAGGCTTAGAACGAAGAGCGATATGCCGGAGCTTTCTATGCTACGCCCTGGAGACATTCTCTTTTTCGGTACCTCAGGAGCCTGCGGAGAAGGAAAGAAACAATGCCCAAATTTGATAGGGCATATGGGAATTTACCTTGGGGACGGGAAATTTATACACTCCACGACTTCAGACAAAGACCCAAACAGGGACTCACAGAGCGGTGGAAACCCCACCACCGAGCCCCCGATCGGTTCGCATCCCCAGGGAAGTTTATACTCCAGCTATAATGGCGTAAAGATTGACAGTCTGTACGACAGTTACTTTACTCCCGATTTCTATATCCAGACAAATCGTGTTACCCACATGCGAGCCAGTGGATATTTTGGGACATACGGCCAGGTTGAAGGCCTTGGAACAACTGCATACCCCGGTGGAAACTCGGCCAGTATTTCATTTAACTCCTGCCATGGATCCTCCGCCTGCAATCCGGCCGAAGATTCAGGCCATGGGGTTTATCAGAACAGAGGCCAAGGCGATGCCCTAGACATAACGCCGCGAGACCGTTTTGCGCGCGCAGCGTTTAACGGCACCGCTAGCGTCGGAGGGTCCGGAAGAAACAGCTACACGGTAGTGACTTCATCAAACGGTCGAGTCAAAGCTTTTTACTATCACACCATCAACCTAAAAACCGGAGCCGTAAGTGCTGGTGAGGCAGTGGCAAAGGTTGGAGCGGGCGGTATCGGACATATTCACTTCGAGTTGTTAGTGGATGGAAAATCGGTCAACGGTAATCAGGCACTACGATCAAATCCGACCGCCTACCAACAAAGCTTGTGGGTGAATATGCAAAAAGTATTAGGATTAAAATGAAAAACAAGAATATTATCATTCTCGTCGTCGGGCTAATAGCAGTTGCAATAGTTATTGTATCGATTGTTTTATCGGGGCAAAAAAGCGGGACTACAGATGCCAAAGTTAGCACTGAGCAAATCAGAGCCATCACACCTGTTACAAATACAAACGGGCCCAAAAAGATCCTTTCTAACGAAGGAATCGCAAATTCTGGTTTTGCCTCGACCGACAACGAGTTATGTTTTATCGATAAGAGCAAAAACCTTTCTGTTTTTGACCTTAAAACCTCGAGCGTTAAAATCATTGCGTCTAGTAGGGCTGATACTGTGTCGGCAAAAATCATTGGTACTGATCAATCCTGTCTTTTTGTCGAATTCGCAGATAAGACCACAGCGAGACTTTGGGCCGACGGGAAAATCCAAACCACC
>Ga0247841_10005310_pt1 | contig 20996 bp, 19 predicted proteins | sample LaCruzMarch2015__2_FD_192410 | JGI IMG/M metagenome (GOLD analysis project Ga0247841, IMG submission 192410) | Freshwater microbial communities from meromictic Lake La Cruz, Castile-La Mancha, Spain - LaCruzMarch2015_18m | ecosystem: Environmental > Aquatic > Freshwater > Lake | place: Spain... | reverse complement strand
GAGGCATGGGCGGCATGGGCGGTATGGAAGGGATGGGGTATTAGAAAATACCGAATCGCCGAATCTCAGAATCGTTGAATAGAAGCAAACCAAGAGCTCCCGGAAGGGGGCTTTTGGTTTGGTCGGTCCGATATTTTACGCTTTTGCAACAATTGGAAATGGCATATAATAAATTTGTATTCATGAAGTCAGCTAAATGCCGCGAAGGTCGATTCGGCATGGTTGATATTTAAATGTTCAGTAAATAATTATTAATTATATGAGTTTAAGAAAAAAAATAATTGCTGTCTCAATGTGTATGGTGGTCGGAGTGGTCGGTTTTTTAAGTTTGAATGTTGTTCCGGTTTATGCCCAGACTCAGACAACTACCAGTTCGTTAACCATAGAACAATTACAACAGATAGTTTTGAGTTTGCAGCAGCAGATAACCGCCATATTGCAACTTCTTAAAAATCAGCAAGCGGTTTGTGGTGATAACAAGTGTACGGGGGTTGAAAATGCGTCTAGCTGCGCCAAGGATTGTAAATGCGCCAAGGAAGGAGAATCTTTTGATAACGATGGCACGCAATGCTGTGCCGGTTTGTCCAAAAAAACTATCAATCCTTGCGGAGATGTTCCGTGTTCGTCGGTTTTAACTTATACGTGCAGGAAAGCGACTAGTCAAAGCCAGTACGGTTGTACCGCCAACGCCGATTGCGTCAGTGATAGCGGTACTTGCCATCAGTGTTTTAACAAGACCTGGTGGAATTCCCAGGCCGCGGAAGTGAAGCGGCAATGGATGTGTTCGGGTATCGGCAGCGCGATCTGCCAATGCAAGAGTGGCAAATGCGCTTCGGTATCGGTTTGCGGTGACCGGGTGTGTGATATCGGATACGAAACCAGTGCCAACTGTGCCGCGGATTGTTCGGCTAATTGTACCGGAGCCGGCGTCATCCTTTATGAAAGCGATAAACTTGAGTGTTGCGCGGGGCTGACAAAAGTTAAATTATTCAATTGTGCCTCGGGCAATGGGCCGGCATGTTTTTCGATACCTCAATATGTTTGCAAGAAAGCAGGGCTGGTTTGCGGCGACAATATTTGCGAGATCGGTGAAACTTCCGTCAGTTGCACTACGGATTGCGGTACGCCTCCGCTTGTGCCGCCGACTCCTGATCCGATCACAGCCAAAACGAGCTGTACCGCCAACGCCGATTGCGTCAGCGACAGTGGTACTTGTCATCAGTGTTTTAACAAGAATTGGTGGTCGGTGCAGGGTGCGACCGTGAAAGCGCAATGGCAGTGTAAGGGTGTTGGTAATTCGATTTGCCAGTGCAAAGCCGGCACTTGTGTTTCGGTGTCGGTATGCGGCGATGGGTCGTGTGATGCCGGATATGAAACCAGTGCCAATTGTGCTGCGGATTGCACCGCGACGCCAATTCCGGTTCGGGTAGCTCCCAAGGTTGACTGTGTTGCCAACGCCGATTGTGTCAGCGATAGCGGTGCCTGCCATCAGTGCTTCAACAAAACTTGGTGGAATTCTCAGGCCGCGGAAGTGAAGCGGCAATGGATGTGCTGGGGTATCGGCAGCGCAATCTGCCAGTGTAAAGCCGGTATTTGTACCTCGGTGTCGGACTGCGGCGATCGCGTGTGCGACGTCGGATACGAAAATAGTACAAATTGCGCGACCGATTGCCGTTAGTTGATTGTTATCGGTAAATCGCAAAAGCTTCCCGATTGGGGAGTTTTTGCGATTAAATACGGCGTTTGTAAAATAAAAGGGCTGGAGTTGCGAGAGATCAATCTCGGCTCCAGCAAATTCGGTTCAGGAAAAGTTTAAGCTATTGTTATGTAGACTTTTCCGTATGGTTTCCCATCGCGCAAGGTGTACGTGACGGTCATTGGATTTGGCGGGTTGTTTGTCGTTATGGCGAGTTTGTCGCCATCGGCACCGTAGCTGCCCGTCCAGAAACTATTTCCTCCTTTGTTAAAATCATTGGTTACGGCCAGATTGTATTTATAATCTTTTTTGATAGCGGTGGAAATTTCTAAAGAGAAAATCCCACTTATAACCATTGTGTTTCCTTCTTGTTTTCTCGTTCCTTCCCAATAACGGGTAAAGATTGAGAATTCATTGTTCGTGCTAACTTCCATGTTGGTGAGGCTTCCCGTAATTTTCATTTCCTTGGTTACGGAAGAAATCTCATTGTTTGGCGTAAAGATCGCGTGTCCAATTGTGATACCGGCGAGTAGAATAATCGCCATTAAAATCGAGGAGCTTCTATCGAACTTCATGTTAATATTATACATCAAAAATACAAAAAAGTCAAGATTAGGGAAGCGGGTGTTTGACGCAGTGGCGGGTTTAGGGTTAAACTGTTAAATCATGGCAAATATCGCTTCCAACCGCTGTTGTACGGACTGTCACTGATCGGAAAAGCGGCTTGGTTTGGTTTGAAGTTAAAATAATTATTAAAATCACCAAAAGCCTCTTTTCCCAAAAAGAGGCTTTTGGTTTTCTATGATGTCTGATTACGAAATAAAAATTGTCCCGATCGGCAGCCTTAAGCAGCATGAGGAGGTCATTGCCTGCCATTTGGCGCGTTTGATGGAGCAGATAAAAAATGACGGGTTCCTCAGTGACCCGGTCATTGTCGACCGGAACACCATGGTCATCCTCGACGGCCATCACCGTTTCAATTCTTTGATGGCGATGGGCTTGAAGTTTTGCCCGGTTTGCCTGGTTGACTACCAAGACGAAACGATCCAAGTCGCGTCGTGGAAAGAAGATATGATCGTGACCAAGGATGATGTTATCGGCGCCGGAATGACCGGCGAACTTCTAAGCCCTAAAACATCGCGACATTTAATTCCCGATCGTCCGGTGGGGATGTGTTTTTTGCTTCGCGAATTAGGGTAAAACAGCTTTACATTTTACAATTTAGTTGTAAAATCAAATCTATATAACCAATCAAAAAATATGGATATTGTCACAATCGTTATTTTAGTCGTCGCGGTGGTGTTTTTTGTCTGGTTGATCAGTACAATAGCCTGATAGTTTTTAAAAACCGCACTAAGGAAGCATGGGCGGATATTGATGTGCAATTGAAACGCCGGTACGACCTCATCCCGAATTTGATGGAGACCGTTAAGGGATACGCGTCCCATGAAAGCGGGGTTTTCGAAAGGGTTACCGAAGCCAGGTCCGCGGCGATGGGCGCCAAGACCCCGGAAGAAAAGATCCAAAAGGAGAACGCCTTGTCCCAAACCTTGAAAAGCCTGTTCGCGGTGGCGGAGAGCTATCCCGACCTGAAAGCGTCGTCCAATTTTATCGAGCTTCAGCGCGAACTGACCGACACCGAGGATAAGATCCAGGCGGCGCGCCGATTCTACAATGGCAACGTCAGGGATTTCAATATTGCCATCGAGAGTTTCCCTTCCAATATCGTGGCGGCGATTTTCCAATTCAAACAGATGGCGCTGTTTGAGATCACGGGCGAGGCCGAGCGCGAAGTTCCCAAGGTCAGCTTTGAAAAAAAGAAATAGCAGTTTAATTCCGTTTTGAGTTTCCATATCCGCGCCGTTTAAATGACGGTGCGGATTTGTCTAAATGGCGCATAATTCAAAAAAATATGGCAACTTTATACACTCAAGCAAGCAGTAATATCCGCAAAACCTGGTTGTTGCTGATATTCTTCTTTGTTTTTATTATCGGTTTGGGCTGGCTTTTATCGCAAGCCCTTGGCGATAGCGGTTTTTTGTATATCGCGGTTGCTTTCGCGTTTTTCCAGAGTTTTTTCTCTTACTGGTTTAGCGACAAAATCGTATTGGCAATGGCGGGCGCCCATCCGATCGAAAAGCGCGACAATCCCGAACTTTACCGGTTGGTGGAAAACCTGACGATCGCCGCGGGCTTGCCGCTGCCCAAGATCTACATTACCAACGATATGCAACCCAACGCTTTTGCCACCGGGCGCGACAAAAACCACGCGGTAGTGGCGGTAACCCGGGGATTGTTGGATCGGCTCGATAAGCCCGAGTTGGAAGGCGTGATCGCTCACGAATTGAGCCACATCGGCAACAAGGATATGCTTTTGCAGACGATGGTGGTGATACTGGTGGGTATCGTGGCGATAATTTCGGACCTGTTTTTGCGGATCAGTTTTTTTGGTGGACGGCGCAATGACAATGACCGCGGCCAATTGGGCTTGATACTGTTCGTGTTCGGTATCGTGGCCGCGATCATGGCGCCATTGGCGGCAACCTTGATCCAGCTGGCGATATCGCGTAAGCGCGAATTCCTGGCCGACGCAAGCGGGGCGTTGTTGACCCGTTATCCGGAAGGCTTGGCGCGCGCGTTGCAAAAGATATCGTCGGATCCGACGCCATTGCGCAGTGCCAAGGATTCCACCGCGCATTTGTATATTTCATCGCCTTTCCGCGGTAAGCAGGCGCAAAGCTGGATCAATAAATTATTTTCCACCCATCCCCCGGTCGAAGAACGTATAAAACTGTTAACGGAAATGTCGGTATAATTATGGATATCCTGATCATCGGATCCGGAGGGCGTGAACACGCGCTTGCCTGGAAATTAAAACAATCCCCGAAGGCCGGGAAAATATTTATTGCCCCGGGTAACGTCGGTACTTCTTTGCTGGGCGAAAATGTATCTTTGGATGTTTTCGACCATCCGGCGGTGATCGATTTTTCAAAACGTAACAATATCGGTTTGGTTGTTATTGGTCCGGATGATGTTTTAGCTTCGGGCATTGTAAATTCGCTTAACCTTGCGGGCGTAAAAGTTTTTGGTCCTACCAAAGAAGCGGCCGAAATCGAGTGGTCAAAATCATTTGCCAAGGACATGATGAAACGGTTGGGAATTCCCACCGCCAAGTCGGCTGAATTCATTGCGATCGGTCCGGCCAAAGAATACGCAAAAAATTGTAACTATCCCTTGGTCATTAAAGCGAGTGGATTGGCTCTGGGAAAAGGAGTGGTTATTGCGGCTTCCTATGAAGAAGCCGCCGTTGCTTTGGAAGAGATGCTGGTGAAAAAAATCTTTGGATTATCGGGCGACACTGTGATCATCGAGGAATTTTTACAAGGAGTTGAAATATCGATCCATGTTTTTTGTGACGGAGATACTTTTTCAATGTTCCCGGCGGCGCAGGACCACAAACGGATATTAGACAATGATCTGGGTCCGAATACCGGCGGCATGGGTACGGTCGCGCCGGTTCCCGGCGTTACCGCCGAAATCCTGGAGGAAATAAGGCAGAAGGTGGTGGCGCCGCTGCTTGGCGAATTGAAAAATATGGGCCGGGAATTTAAAGGCATTCTGTTTCCCGGTATTATGCTTACCAAAGACGGCCCCAAAGTATTGGAATTCAACGCGCGTTTCGGCGATCCGGAAACCCAGTCTTATATGAGGCTTTTAAAAACCGATCTGGTCGATATTTTATCGGCGTGCGTGGATGGTAAGTTGGGTGATTTACAGATCGAATGGGAAGAAAACCTTTCCGCGTGTTGCGTGATTCTGGCGTCCAAGGGATATCCGGGTGATTATAAAAAAGGTATTCCGATCGATGGGATAAATAACGTGGAAAAAATGAAAGGCGTGGCCGTTTTCCACGCGGGCACAAAAAATATCGATGGCAAAACCGTGACCAACGGCGGCCGCGTGTTGGGGGTCAGCGCCACCGGCGGCACACTTGCGGAAGCGCGGCAGCTTGCCTATAAAGCGGTCGAAGTGATCGATTTTGAAGGCAAGCAATTCCGCAAGGATGTTGCCTGATCAAAAATATAAATTAATAAATCGAATTATTTGTTGAAAAAACGCGTGAGCGATTTTTCTATTTTTCGAGGGTGATGAGGTTGATTTGCGGCCGGGCGAAAAATCTGAGTGGCAGGATGGTGGCGCCGATACCATTGGTGGCGATAATTGTACGGTCGTTTTCGAAAAAGATGCCTTTTTCGTATTTCAATTTATGATGGAAAACCCAGGCGGCGAACGGGATTCCGAAAAACGTTACCTGGCCGCCGTGGGTATGGCCGGTGAGCAGGAGCTGGGCGTTGGGCCGGTATTGTTCCAAGTACCATGGATCATGGCTTACGTAGACCGTGAATCCGGTTGCGTTTTCCATCGCCTTGGCGCCGTCGGGGTTACCATACCAGGTTTCATCGGTGCCGGCGATGGTAATTTGTGCCCCGCCAACAGCAATCTTGCGGTTTTCATTGACCAGCGGCGTGAAACCGGCATCTATCATCGCCGATTTAACGCCTTCGGTGCCGGCTTCCGGATCGTGGTTTCCCAATATCCCGAACTTTCCCAGGGGCGCGTTGATTGCGGCCATTTTGTTAAAGCAAACAGCGGTGTTGCTGCCATTGCGGTTGGCGTAGTCGCCGCCCAATATCACAATGTCGGGTTCCAGTGAATTTATTTGGTTAACCATTCCATCGAGCCGTTCCGGGCCAAAACCCTCGCCGCAATGGATGTCGGCGATAAAAACGATCTTCTTGCCGGAAAATTCCGCGGGGATATTTTCATTAACGATAGCGGTATTAACGATTTGGACCCAATAAGTTTCCAGATAGGCGTATAAAAGAAGAACCGCCGCGGTCGCGGCCAAACACAAAAAGATTATTTTAATTTTTTTTGCCATGTGCATGGAAAATAAAGCAATTTTTGATTCTAACAACAAAATAAACCGGTTGCAACGCGGTGGGGAGGGTGGTATATTGGCGCAATTTGCCCATACGTCATATTTTTTGATCCGGGGCAGTGATCCGGTTTCCCTTGATATGAACGTATAAATTGTGTACAGTGTAAGGGTGAATGAGCTCAATAGGCCGTTACGAAGCCGGTTTTGGCAGTTTGGTTCGGTTCGAACATTTGAGTTTATGAACGGAGGGGTCGCATAGCCCGGTCGAGTGCGTGCGCTTGGAAAGCGCATATACCGCAAGGTATCGCGAGTTCGAATCTCGCCCCCTCCGCTGTTGTTCGTATCGCTTCACCCATTAATAGTATGGACAGAATTACTGAAAGTCTTGTAGAAAATTATATTTCCAACAATGAATTGCAAGTTAATAAAATCGAGGATAAATTCGAGTATTTTTGTAATTATTGTATTGTTTCTAGAGAATATAGTGATACGTTCGATATAGATCAAATTACTTTAGGAGATGATGCTGTTGGCATTGACGGTATCGCAATTATTGTTAATGGCAAATTGATTGAGGAGAAGGATGAAATAGATGATTTAATTGAAACAAACAAGTATTTAGAGGTTTTATTTGTGTTTGTTCAATCCAAAACTGCAAATAATTTTGATTGTGGAGAAATCAGTAAATTTCTTTTCGGAGTGGCTGATTTTTTTGATGTTAATTTTAAGCTTCCAAGAAGTTCAGTGCTTAAGGAAAAAGCAGAAATAATGAATTATATTTACAATAATGGCGCATTGATGACAAAAGGCAATCCTATTTGTAAATTGTATTACGCTACCACCGGAACATGGAAAAATGATCCTGTCATTGCTGCACGATTTGAAAATGGAAAACAGGATTTAATGCAAAAAAATTTATTTAGCGACGTGGTTGTTGTTCCTGTGGATGCAAGGACGATTCAAAAGTATTATCAGGATACGATAACTACTATTTCAAGAGAAATTATTTTTAATAATAAATCTCTTTTACCCGAAATTAGAGGAGTGGAGCAGGCATATATCGGGACATTGGAATTTAAGCAATTCGAGAAATTGATAACAGACGAAGAGGGTAAAATTGTGAGTTCTATTTTTTACGATAACGTTAGGGCTTTTCAGGGCGGTGATAATCCAGTTAATAAAAAAATTAAGGAGACTTTAGCAAAGCGTGAATTTGATAAGTTTCCTATTCTAAATAATGGTATTACGATAGTTGCGCGGTCTCTTCAGGTTGTGAGCAATAAATTCACACTTAATGACTATTCAATAGTTAACGGGTGTCAAACAAGTCATGTTTTGTTTGATTCGCGAAATATCGAGGCGATTGATACAATGAGCATTCCTGTTAGAATTATTGTTACCAATGATGAAGAGATTAGGAACGAAGTCATACAGTCGACTAATAACCAAACACAAGTAAGGCCTGAGGAGTTATCCGCTTTATCTGATTTTCAAAAAATTTTAGAGCAATACTATTTAACAACAAAAGATGATACTCAATTGTTCTACGAAAGGAGATCGAAGCAATTCGCAAGCAATTCTTCCGTAACTAAAACTAGAATTATAACTGTTCCGATTCAGATAAAAGCATTCGCGGCCATGTTTTTAGAAGAGCCTCATTTGGTGTCTAGGTTCTATGGAAAAATCATTAAATATCTTGGAGAAAAGATTTTCTTGAATGATCATAAGCCGGTTGTGTATTATACGACTGCCTTAGCTTATTTTAGACTTGATCAGCTTTTTAGGTCTCGTAATTTAGACCCAAAATATAAGAAATGTAGATATCATTTATTGATGATTTTGCCTTATATCATTAATAATGAGCCAAAACCACAATTAAATTCTCAAAAAATTGAAGAATACTGTGGTAAAATTTTAAGTAAGTTAGAAACTACCGAAAATGCAGTAGACGTGTTTAAAGAGGCAACGGATTTGATAGAAGCGGCTGGTATAGACATTGAACATAGAGATGCTTTTAAGTTACAACCAACAAATGAGACTATTATGAAATTTTTTAGGGATAATAAACGTTAAGTTTTAGTTTATTGTTTTTTTAATTTTAAAATCCAGCTGGCGCTGGATTTTGCGTTTTGTCCGGGTTAATCTAGATTTAATACGGTTGTAATTTATTGAAACGGATGGAAAAATCTAATATTTTTAATCTAAGTTAAGCTTGCGTAATCAAATTTTTCGTGGTATCGTAAATAAAATTGAGACTAATCGGTTTAAATTTTAATTTGATAGCATGGGCTGAATCAATGCGTTTTTTAAATATAAAAATAGATATGAAAAATATATTAGTAACAGTTTTAGCCTTATTTTTTGGCGCGTTTTGTTATAGCCCGGTATCCGCTGTCGTTGACCCGGGGTTGGGCGTTACTCAAATTAGCGCTGTCAAAACTTTTGCCACTGCCGATGGGACATATGAGAATGGCTGGAAGTGGATTTTTGATGTAACGGTTCCAACCAATGAAACTATTTTAAAAATGAAATTTGCCAATTGGGTAAATGGAGCAAGCAATATCACTGCAGGTGATAATATCAGATTTTATTCTGCACAATCCGTGAACGCTGCCGATAGCGGCCATGCGATTTCTATGGTTGCGGCAAATACTTATAGTGCCGCGATAAACATTGTTCCGGGTGTAAGCAGTGATTTGGATTCGACAAAGGCGGGCCGTCAAATTCAGATTGTTATGGAAACGCGAGTACCGGTGGGTTCGGTAACAGGCTCCTATTCTACGAGTTATGGTATTAATACTGAAGTAGATCCAACAGTTAGCGATTCAGAAGATGGCAATATTGAAAATTATATTACGGTTACCGGTAATACGACTCCAGCTTCAGGTGTAAATCTGTACGAAAGCGATGTAAATATTCCCGTGATGGGAATAAATATAAAGGCTAATAATTCAGCAATGGTTCTTAATAGGGTTAAACTGGGTTTCAATTATAATCCGGAAAATTATTTTAAAAATATTTCGTTGGTGGACGGAAACACAGAAGTTTCCAGGGGAGAAATAAATTCAAACACTGTTTCTTATGAAGGCGGTTACTATACAACCACATTGGGTGTTGCCGGAGTTAATATTTCCGAAGATACTACAAAGCCGTTAATAGTCCGGTTGTCGGCTAATGATATGATTAACAGCAGCCTTACAGTCCCGGCTACGATCGCAATTAATGTGGTAGCGAATGGTATTCGTGCGGCAGATAGGTTGGGCGTGGATAATTATGGCCCGGCAAGCCCAGCGTCGATTACTAATAATGTAGTTGTAAACTACGCAACAGTTGAAATGATCGGAGTATCTATTGTGGTTAGTGCCAATGCCAATACGCCGAAATCGCGTAATATCATTGCCGATTCCAGCGAGGATATCGTTGGCGCTACCCTTATGTCGTTTGACGTGAAAGCGTCCAAAGGCACTTTGTTGATCGATACGATTGCCGATGTTGCGTTCACGACCGGAGCCAATGTTTATCAGATCCCTGACACTGTCTATTTGGTTGACGATTCCGGTATGGTTATCGGCACGATGCAACCCAATGCCATTACCGGTAAGGGCAGCTTTACCGATCTGAACTATATGATTGCCAAGGACAATACCAAGACTTTTTCGATCAAAATAGACGACAATCTTAGCAGTGTGGACGCAGTGACTCGCGTTGCCGCTGAGGACGGGCGCATGTATGTTGTTGCCGTTGACGGAACCAAGATTACCGGATCAATATCAAATGGTGCGTCCATTACCGGAACTGGCAGCGCAGTGAGCAATGCGGCGTATGTTTATGGTGAAGGTCCGGTGTTTACCATTTCGAGCATTAGCACTTCCAATACACAGGCCCCTTATTCCGGCGCCAGCTCCACGATCACCGCGACCTTCAATGTGCAGGTTGCCGCGGTCACAGGTGATGTGTATATTCCTGCGGCCAACACTGCTGCGTTCGGTATTACTGCCAAAACGGGAGCGTTTAATGATGTTGTTACCGACATCACTTACATTCAACCGTCTGGCACAACTTTTGTTGCTAACGCTTACAAGATTGCTGCGGGTTACAAGGCGACTTTCGCGGTGACTGCCACCAAGAGCACCGCAACTCGTGGTGCGGGAACGTACGATTTGAGAATGAACTCTATCGCTTGGGGTCATAAAGCGGCGGCGCCGTCCAGTGTTTCTTCTATATATATGGCTAACGAGACTTCTTGGATTAGCTCAGCAGTATACTTACGGTAAATTATAAGAAAATATAAATAAGTATGAATAAAATTAAAACCAGTTGGTCTGTAATAGTTGTTTTTCTGCTTGCGGTTTGTTTGATGAAGCCAGTTTTTGCTTCAGAAATAACCGGCATTCTTACAACTGGTATTAATGGTACTGTTGGTGATACCATTACGGGTACGGTAATCGCACCAACGCCAAGCCCTTCAAGCAGCGGCGGCGGTTCATCTTCTGGTGGCGCCAGTGTTTCAAGTAGCAGCGGGGGTGGTGGCGGAGCCACGATTGTTCCTCAAGTTAAGGGTGCAACATCGCAAAAGGCTGACCAAATGACACGAGCCGAGATTTTGGCCAAGATTGTTGAGACCAAGATGTTGCTTATTCAGCTTATCCAACAATTGATAATTGAATTACAAAAGCAATTATTGGCAATGGGACATTAAAAAACCACAATTTCAATATAATGATTGTTAAAATCCAGCCGGAGCTGGATTTTGCGTTTTATCCGGGTTAATCTGGATTTAATGCGGTTGGTTTAAAATCTATTAAAACAATATGGGAAACAAAATTACCTTAGTTTTGGGGATCGGGGTCGTGGCGCTGGCGGGATTGGCATCGTTTTTGTATTGGCAGAATGTGAATCTGGCGGCGGCCAAACAGGAGGGCGCGGTATCGGGCGTCACGGCCGGCGGGACGAGGATGTCGGTGGTAACCGTTTCGCAGGCGGATGATTTTTATAATATCCAGGCCGAATACCCGCAGTTTGACGGGGCCGATCCGTCGTTCAACGGGAAAATATCTTCGACGGTGGACGGCCTGATCGCCGGCTTTAAAAAAGAGGCCAAAGATAATTTTGACGCGCGCAACGCCACGATGCCGCCGGGCAATTCGCCGTTGCAAAAACCGCAGGAGCCGTTCGATTTCATCGCGGCGTGGACGCCGGCGCAATCCGGCCCGCGTTACGTGAGCTTTATGGCCGATATTTATTATTTTTCCGGTGGCGCGCATGGGACCGACCAAATATTCGCGTTCAATTACGATTTGCAAAACAAAAAAGAGATAACAATTGCCGACTTTTTGGGATCGGCGGATAACCTTGATAAATTGGCCAAACTTTCGCGTGACCAGATCACGGAACAATTAAAATCCGACGGCTTGCAAATGGATGATTCGTTGACGCGGATGATCGACGATGGCACGAAGGCGACCCCGGACAATTACCGTAATTTCACTTTCGGTTACGGCAAACTGACGGTCTATTTCGAGCAGTATCAAGTGGCGCCCGGTTCGGCCGGATCGTTAACGGTGGTTTTTTATAAAAACGATTTGGACCAGGAGGGGATAAACACAAGCTACCTGGCCCAGTGACGCGGATTTGGGTTAACCATTGGAACTATGAAGGAAGTATTATTATATAAAAAGCTTTCCGATCAAAAAGTCCAATGCCACGATTGTGCTCATTATTGCGTTGTTTTTCCGGCAAAGCGCGGTATTTGCGGGGTGAGGGAAAATATCGACGGCAAGCTTTTTGCCTTGAATTACGGCAAAGTGATCGCGTTGAATATCGACCCGATCGAAAAAAAACCGCTTTTCCATTTCCTGCCCGGATCGCGCTGCTTGTCGGTGGCGACCGTGGGTTGCAATTTTTGCTGCAAAAATTGCCAGAACAGCGATATTTCCCAGGCGCCCAAGCCTAACCTGCCGGTCGCGGGGCAGGACCTTCCGGCGGAGGAAGTTGTCAGGATGGCGCTTGAAAACAGCTTGCCGTCCGTTGCCTATACCTACGTGGAACCGACGATATTTTTGGAGTACGCGCTGGATATCATGATGCTTGCCCGGGAAGCCAAGCTGAAGAATGTTTTCGTTTCCAACGGTTTCATGACGCCGGAATCGGCCCAGGCGGTTATCCCGTATCTTGATGCCAACAATATCGATATCAAAAGTTTTTCGGATAAATTCTATAAAGATAATTGTTGCGGCCGTCTCAAACCGGTTTTGGAAACCGCCAAGCTGATGAAAAAGTCCGGGGTTTGGGTGGAGATCACGACCCTGTCGATCCCGACATTGAGCGATTCCGAGGAGATGTTTGAGGCAATCGCCAAATTTATTTGCAATGAATTGGGCTCGGAAACCCCGTGGCATGTTACCCAATTTTCCGGCGCGATTTCATGGAAGCTGGGACATTTGCCGTCAACGCCGGTGGAAACTTTAAAAATGGCCTACCGGATAGGGAAAAAGGCCGGATTGAAATATGTTTATACCGGTAATGTCAGTGGCCTTTCTTCGGAGAACACCATTTGCCCGAATTGCGGTACGCTCGCGGTCAGCCGTACCGGTTATGACATTGTCCGCTACGATAATGCCGGTAAATGCATTAATTGCGGCCAGAGCTTGGATTTGATTTTGCAATAAGCCAAACAACTAATTATGCCGATCATATTTGCCGCCATTTCTCCACATCCGCCGATAATTTTACCCGGGATCGGCTCGGCCAATGACCGGGCGCAGGTCATTGATACGATTTTGGCTTTGGATAGGCTGGGCGGTGACCTGAAGGCGGTTGTGCCGGATATTATTGTTATTTCCTCTCCGCATCCGGATTGGGGGTTTAACGTGCCACTCTCTTTTCTGGCCGGAAAAAAACTTGAAGAAGACCTAGAAGATAATATCCGTCCCTATCTGATCGGGCTTGATTCGCCGGAATTTTATTTCAACGAAGGAAAGAATGTGTATGAAACCGTGATTAAAAATTCGAACTCAAGATTCGCGTTGGTCGCCAGCGGCGATCTGTCACACCGTTTAAAAGAGGATGGCCCTTACGGTTTCCATCCCGACGGTCCGGAATTCGACCGGGACTTAAGGGCGGCGCTGTTAAATAAAGACATTGAAACGATTCTGGGATTGGATGAAAAGTATCCCGAGGCCGGCGAATGCGGTTTGCGCTCGTTTTCGTTCATGCTTGGCATCCTTGAGGCGTCCGGGACCGACTGGCGGGCGCAAGAGCTTTCTTACGAGGGGCCATTCGGCGTCGGATATCTGGTTATGGATTTTAAACTATAGGATGATAAATTTATGGATCTTTGTGGGCTGGCCAAATCGGCGGTGGAAATTTATACCAAGGATGGAAAAATAATTTCACCCGAGTTTGCGGTTGGGGAAATTCCTGAAGAATTTTTAAAGACAAGGGCGGGTGTTTTCGTGACGATCCAAAAAGAGGGGGACTTGAGGGGATGTATCGGCACTTATTTGCCGGTCTATGACAATATCGTCCAAGAAGTGATTCATAACGCGATTGCGGCTGCCGGCCAGGACTGCCGGTTTGGGCCGGTCGTGATCGAGGAATTGCCATTGTTGCGTTACATAGTTTATATTCTAAGTAAGCCTGCGCATGTTGAAAGCTTGGAAGAACTTGATCCGCAAAAATTTGGGGTGATCGTGAAAAGCGGCCACGCGCGTGGATTGTTGTTGCCTGGTTTGGAAGGGGTTAAAACCGTGGAACAACAGATATCGATTGCCTGCCAAAAAGCGGGGATCGATCCGGCGCGCGACCAGATATCGGTTGAAAAATTCGAAGTCGTTAAATACAATAGACCTGCTGCTTAAAAATTCTCTACTGCAATTTCCATATTTCGGCTGCGCCGAATTCATTACTCGGCGGCAAACTTTAAGTTTAAGTATGCCTTCTCGTTCTTCTTTCGGCTCGCTCGAAATCTGAAAATTTCGCTAAGAGAATTTTTAAGCAGCAGGTCTAATAATAAAAATTTATGGAAAAAGAGATCCGCGAGGAGATGCAAAAAGATATCGAGATAAAACCTGCCGCGCCCAAGGAAATAAACACCGTAATGGCGGTTATCGCTTATGTCGTGTTTTTCATTCCGTTGCTTACCGAGGATAAGAACGATCCTTTCGTCAAATACCACGTCAAACAGGGGATGGTGCTGTTTGTGGCATGGATCGCTTCCGCGTTCATCAGTATGATACCGTTGATCGGATGGATGGTGGCGCCGTTGCTGAGCTTGGCGATGCTGGTGTTAATGATCATGGGGATAATGTCGGCGTACAAAGGGGAACAAAAACCTTTACCGGTGATCGGAAAATATGCCGACAGTTTTAAAATTTGAAATATTCCATCCGCAAAAAGTTATTGGCCGGCGCGGCATTGTTATTCGCGCCGTTTTTTTTGTATAATAAAAGAACTGGTTGAAGATGCCCTCTTTTTTGCTTTACTTATTAGATGAATTCCGAGCGACCGTTAAAAATATTGATGTTTGGTTGGGAATTTCCGCCGTATAACTCCGGTGGTTTGGGCGTTGCCTGCGAGGGATTGGTGGGCGGCTTGGCCCAGCTGGGCGCGCGCGTCACTTTTGTTTTGCCCAAAAAGCTGAATTACAAGAGCAGCGCGTGCAAATTCATTTTTGACGTTAATAACGGCGGCAAAACGATCAAGACGATAAAAATCGATTCGCCGTTGTCGCCGTACCTGACGGCCAAAAGCTATGAAGAAGAATACCGGGAGTTTTCCGGAAAAAATATTTACCAGAGCGTCTGGCGCAAAGATCTGGTGGGCGAAGTGATGCGCTACGCCAATGTCGCGGAAAAAATCGCCAAGTACCAAAAATGCGATATCATCCATTGCCATGACTGGCTGAGCCTTCCGGCGGGATTGCGGGCGAAAAAGATCACGGGAAAGCCGCTGGTTTTCCAGGTCCACGCCACCGAGTATGACCGCGTTAACGACAATTGCATGAACCGCGAGATTTGCGCGATCGAAAAGGAAGGCCTGGACCGTGCCGATGTGGTGGTGGCGGTAAGCGACTACACTAAGCGCCGGATCGTCGATTGCTACAATACCGACCCTAAAAAAATAGAAGTGGTTCCCAATGCTGTCGATCACGCGAAATTTTCCGGTGACGGGGACGCGGATTTTTCCAATTTGAAAAAGAACGGCAAGAAGATCGTGCTTTTTGTCGGGAGGCTGACTTTCCAGAAGGGGCCGGATTATTTCCTGGCCGCGGCCAAGCTGGTTTCGCAGATGGACCCGAACATCGTGTTTGTGTTTTCCGGGGCGGGCGACATGGAGCGCGGCCTTATCGAGGAATCGGCGCGGCTGGGCTTGGCGGATAAGGTGGTGTTTGCCGGATTTTTGCGCGGTGCGAACTTAAAAAAGCTTTACCGTATTGCCGATCTGTATGTTATGCCGTCGGTTTCCGAGCCGTTCGGATTGACCTCGCTTGAAGCTTTGGCCAGTGGCACGCCGATACTGGTGTCGCGCCAGTCGGGGGTTTCGGAAATGGTTTCACATTGCTTGAAGGTTAATTTTTGGGATGTCAACGAAATGGCGAACAAAATACTGGCCGCGGCGCGTTATCCCGAATTGTGCCAGACGTTGCAGGATAACGGTTCGGCGGAAGTGATAAAATTCAGCTGGACCAACTCGGCGCGCAAATGCCTTTCGGTGTACAAGCAAGTGCTGAGTGCGTAAAATATTCAATAAACAATTTTCAATTTACAAAAAATATTCAATATCCAATGACCAAGCAGGCAGTTGCGTTATTTTTGGAGATTGTAATATTGAATATTTTTTGAAAATTGGAGGCCTGAATATTGGATATTTGATTTTTTAATATTATGCCCGCAATCTGTCTTTATTTACATACCCACCAGCCGCGGCGCTTGAAAAAGTTTTCGGTATTTGACATTGGCTCGCACGACCATTATTTTGACGATCAGAATAACCGCCAGATTTTGGAAAAGGTGGCCCGTAAAAGCTATCTGCCCGCCAACCGGATGTTTTTGGACCTGATCCGGCGCTCGAAGGGAAAGTTCCGGTTGAGCATGAGCATTACCGGGATCTTGCTGGAACAATTGGAGGCCGAATTCCCGGAAGTTTTGAAAAGTTTTAAAGACCTGGTCGATACGGGGTGCTGCGAATTGGTTTCGGAAACCTATTACCATTCGCTGGCGTCGGTTTATTCGCGCAATGAATTCAAGCTCCAGGTTGCCAAGCAAAATGCCATGCTGAAAAGATTATTTGGCTATGAACCGAAATTTTTTCGTAACACCGAATTGGTGTATAATAATGATATCGCTAAAACGGTGAGTGATATGGGATTTTCGGGAATGCTCGCCGAAGGATGGGACGAGATATTGGGATGGAAGTCGCCGAACTTTTTGTACACCGCCAAAGGCAGTCCCTTGCGTTTGCTGGTGCGCAATTACCGGCTGAGCGACGATATCGGATTCCGTTTTTCCAACCGCGAATGGAAGGAATGGCCGCTGACCGCGGAAAAATACGTCGATTGGGTCAACCTGCTGAACATCGACGGCAACAGCCAGACACTCAATCTTTTCATGGATTATGAGACGTTTGGGGAGCACCAATGGGAGGAAACCGGAATTTTCAAGTTTTTCGAAGATTTTTGCTGGAGGGCGCTTGAGCATCCGCAAAACAACTTTACGACTCCGTCGAAATTGATAACAACGCACCATTCGGCCGGCGAGCTTGATTTCCACCGTTTGGTTTCCTGGGCGGACATGGAGCGTGACCTGAGCGCGTGGATCGGCAACAAGATGCAACAAGCGGCGCTGGAAAAAGTTTATTCGCTGGAAAACGAGATCAACGGCATAGACGATCCCGAACTGATCGACCAGTGGCGCAAATTGCAGACGAGCGATCATTTTTATTATATGTGCACAAAATGGTTTTCCGACGGCGACGTGCATAAATATTTCAATCCTTACGACAGCCCTTACGAATCGTTCATCGCGTTCATGAATGTTTATAACGATCTGAAGATCAAAGTGAATAATATTTCAAAATCGAAATTAAAATCAAAGGTCGCAAATTAAATTTTAATGTTCAAAATTCGGATATCCGAATATTTGGACTCCAATAAAACCATGGCAACAAAAACAGCTCCGAAAAAAACAATTTCATTCGATACTCCCGTGGCGGATCCGGAAAAGAATTTCTGGCTTTGCGACGGGCGGGCATTGAGAAGCTTAAAAGAGCTTGCCGAAGCGCTTGAGACAATGGACGAGGTCACCTGGAATTTCCATGTCACTTCGGAAAAGAACGATTTTGCCAATTGGATCGAGGGGGTATTCGGCCAAAAAACGCTGGGCACCGCGATCCGCAAATCAAAGACTCCGGGCGCCGCGGCCAAGAAACTGCAGGTTAAATTCGAATCACCCAAATTCTGGTCGTTTTTAATGTAATCCGGTTGTATTTAATTTCTGATATTTGACATATGGAGGTAAATAAAAAAACACGGCTTTTGCCGCAAGCTGATTTATTGTTGGAAATTTCCTGGGAAGTTTGCAATAAGATCGGAGGTATTAATACTGTTTTGGCGACCAAGGCCGCGCAGATGACCCAGCGTTATCACGACGGCTATATTCTGGTCGGCCCTTATCTTCCCCAGAACTCAAAATATCAATTCGAGGAAAAGGAACCCGTTGGCCGGTTAAAAGAGGTGTTCGATAATCTGGACGCGCAAGGAATCCACTGCCGTTTCGGCCGGTGGCTCATCGAGGGCGAGCCTAATGTTATTTTGGTGGATTTCCAGAGCCTTTGGCAGAATATCAACCAGTACAAATGGGAGTTGTGGACTTTTTACAAGATCGATTCGATGGAATCGGGTTTTGAGTTTGACGAGCCGGTGGTGTGGGGATGCGCGGTGGCCAAGTTGGTTGAGCAATTAAAGATCGTTTACGGCGACAAAAAAATGGTCATCCATTGCCACGAATGGCTGGCGGGCGCGGCGCTGCTGTTCGCCAAGAAGTTTTGTAAGGATATCAACTCCGTATTTACCACGCACGCGACCACTCTGGGCCGGAGCATGGCTTTCAACGGCCGGGATTTTTATTCGGGGATCGACAAGATCGATGCGTTGACCGAAGCTTACAATTACCACGTGCAGGCCAAGCATCTGATCGAGCGGGCCGCGGCGCTCGAGAGTACTGTGTTTACCACAGTCAGCGAGATTACCGGCGTGGAGTGCCAGTATTTTTTGGGTAGGATTCCGGATGTTTATTTGCCCAACGGGCTTGATGTGGGCGGTTATTTGAGTTTTGAGGAGGCGGCGATCAAACACCGTATCCAGCGCGGCCGTATCCGCGAATTCATTTTTTATAATTTTTTTCCTCATTATACTTTTGATCTTAAAAATACGCAGTTTTATTTTATGATGGCGCGTTACGAATACCATGCCAAAGGCGTGGATTCTTTCATTAAGGCTTTGGGAGACTTGAACAACCGGCTCAAGGCGGAAAAGCGTCCCGAAACCATTGTCGCGTTTTTGTGGGTGCCGGCGAAAACAAAGGGGATCAATTCCGATCTTATCGAGAATCGCGGCAATTATTTTGACGTCAAGGAATTTGTCGAGGAAAATTCCGGCGGCTTGGTGGAAAACTTTTTATATTCGTTGGTTGCCGGGCGCGACCTTAAAGACACGGATGTTTTCGATGATGAACCTCATCGTGAGCTGGAACGCCGCCTTAAGAAGATGCGGCGCTCGGGTTTGCCTTTGGTTTGCACCCATGATCTTGAATATCGCGATGACGCGATTTTGAAGGGGCTCGCGGAGAACGGTTTGGGAAATGAAAAAGATGACCGGGTCAAGGTTGTATTTTATCCGGCGTACCTGACCGGGACCGACCGGCTGTTGAATTCGAACGTCCGTGAGGCGATTCAGGGATGCCATTTGGGGGTTTTTCCTTCCTACTATGAGCCTTGGGGCTACACGCCACTGGAAGCGGCCGCGGAAGGCGTGCCGGCGATTACCAGTGACTTGAGCGGTGTGGGACGCTTCGTAAGTAAACTGCCTCGCGACGAACAATTCCCGGGCATATTCGTGGTCAATAACGACGGCAAAAGCGAAAGCGAGATTGTGGCGCAATTGGGGGATATGCTTTATGACTACGCGGTGATGCCCCGGCAGGATAGGGTGAAAAACAAAATAAACGCGCGCGAACTGGTGAATTATTGCGATTGGGAAAACCTTGCGGAAAACTACGTGGCGGCGCACAATAAAGCCTTGGAGGCGTAATTTTCAATTTTCAATTTTCAATTTTCAAATAATTTCCAATGAATCGATTTTCAAACGGGAACGCGGAATAACTTTTAGTTATTGAATGTTGATTTATTTTTTGAAAATTGCTCGGTTGAATATTGAATATTATTTCATTGGAAATAAGTCATAATTTCGGAAAAAATTTTTCAATAAGAAAAACTGCCGAAACGCCAGGCGACAAAAGCTTGATGCTCGCGCGCGGCGGCAGTTATTTGTGGGTTGGGCAGACGCCGGTCAGCCGTTACCAGGGCTGGTTTTTTGGTTTCGGCCGCAACGGGATCATAAAAGTCATCGAAGATATCCGGATAATAAACAGAGGCAAAGTGGAAGCGATCGAGAATAATTTTTGGAACGTTAAAAAAACGGGCGCGGATTTTGGCGAAAGCCTGTTTCTTCCCGGAAAAAATTGCCTTGTGTACGAGCTGGACCGCCCTGGCGATGTCGAATTTTTTTTGGACATAAAAGAGCCTTATCAAAATCCGGAATCGGGACGGCATCATAAGGTCTGGAAAGAGGATGGCCTCCTGCTTATCAATTACCGCCAAGAGGCCGGCAATTTGTTGCCCGAGATTTATCTCGCGGTTTGCGGGGATATGGCCGATTTCGAGATCAGGGAAGAATGGGTAAGTCATGATTACGCACTTGACCGCAAGCGCGCGTCCGGTCCCTGGAGTCGCTGGGTTTTTGCTCCCGCGGTCTTGCGTACTGTTTCAAAGATGGTATTCGCGGTTGGTTTTACCAAAGAAGAGGCCGCGGCCGCGGCGCGGGATCAGTGGCGCGATTTTGAAAAGATAAAAAAAGATAAAAAGAAAGAATACGATGGCGCAAAGGCGGAGAATGTTTTTTTACCGCCGGGATTCGGCAAAAAAAATGGTGCCGATGAAACGGCGATGGCCGCGCGCTGCGCTCAAAACGCTTTAAAAATGCTGCTTTCCGGGTCTGCCGCGACAGCAGGGTTGCGGGCGGGGTTGCCATGGTTTTTCCAATTCTGGCAGAGGGGCGAAGCGGTTTCTTTACGAGGTCTGCAT
>Ga0247841_10005309_pt1 | contig 21002 bp, 18 predicted proteins | sample LaCruzMarch2015__2_FD_192410 | JGI IMG/M metagenome (GOLD analysis project Ga0247841, IMG submission 192410) | Freshwater microbial communities from meromictic Lake La Cruz, Castile-La Mancha, Spain - LaCruzMarch2015_18m | ecosystem: Environmental > Aquatic > Freshwater > Lake | place: Spain... | reverse complement strand
CGGCGCGCACCGGAACCTGACACTCTTTGACCCCGCAACCGGCCGACGTTGGAGGGTGAACATCAACCGAGCAAACGGTATCGGCGGGTTCGAGGTCTATCACCCGCGCTGGAGCAGTCATCCCCGGTTCATGACCATGACCGGTCCTTATACAGTGGGAGATCGTGGTAACCGCATCGGTGGCGGCGGCGCCGGCGTTGAAATTTATATCGGCCGGTTCAGCCCCGATTTTCAGAAGATTGAACAGTGGGCCCGGGTCACGCACAACACGAATGCTGATTTTTTCCCCGATGTCTGGGTCTCCGGTAGCCGGGCGGACGGAGAATCCGTGCCGGCAACTACGGTTGCAACGGCAACTGCGGTTGCAACGGCAACTGCGATTGCAACGGCAACTACGATTGCGGCGGCGCAAAACCGGCAACCGGCCGCGCGCCTTGTGCTGACGGCGCACCCGGTGGAGTTCTCCCGCATTCCACTGCCCGCGGCCATTGCACCCTACCGCCGGGCATTGATCGTCAACCGCTATGATGTGGACTCGGTTGTCGAAGGCCGGTATGCCGAAAAGCAGATCATGGTCGCGCACTGGGCCATCCGTGACGGCCGGGTGCTCCCGACGGCAGTGCGGGACAAAACCAAAACCTACCGCCTGGTCCTGGAGCCGTTCGACGAGCATCCGGAGCTGGAAGGCGAGCGCCTGATCATGGATAGCGACGAATTCAGCCTGCCGCTGTATTATGAGGTGGAGCGGTGAGGACGGAGATCCGACGACGGACAACGGACGCATGGAAAGCACGTTGAACGTGGAGTACCAGCCTCCACCGGAGCACTTCGCCCAGGCGAGTGTAGGAGCTAATCCCCGATCAGCGAGGCCTGACACCGGCAATCCGAAATCAACAATCCGCAATCATACATAAAAACATGGTCTTCAGTTCCCATTTATTCCTGTTTTATTTCCTGCCGGCGGCCCTGCTGCTCTATTATCTTATGCCGCGCCGGGCCAAACATGGATTGTTAACGCTGGTCAGTTACGTGTTTTACGGCTGGGCCAATCCGCTTTTCATGGTGTTGATGCTGGTTTCGACGCTCGTGGATTACGTCGCCGGGCTGATCATCGCCTGCAACGGGTTCCGCTGGCGAGCGCCGGAGCGGCCGCTCGAAGCCGGCGGGAGCCGTACGCGCCTTCAGCGCAGTGCGCTGGTAATTTCGATCTGCTCGAACCTTTCACTGTTGGGGTTTTTCAAGTATTTCAACTTTGCGGTGGACAATATTGACGCCCTGGCGCAGTGGCTGGGATGGCCGGGGCTGGGGGTCGTCCTGCGCGTGACGCTCCCGCTGGGTATCAGCTTTTATACTTTCCAATCCATGAGTTACGCGATAGATGTCTATCGCGGACAGGCGAAGGCCCTGCTCAATTTCACGGATTTTGCCTGCTTCGTTTCCATGTTCCCCCAGCTCGTGGCCGGGCCGATCATCCGGTTTTCCGAAGTAGCCGATCAACTGCAATCCCGCACCTACACGGTCCAGAAATTCGCGCGCGGGGTGGCGTTTATCAGCCTGGGGCTGGCCAAGAAAATCCTGCTGGCCAATCCCTGCGGCAAGATTGTGGAAGTGGCGTTTCATGCCGATACCCTTGGGGTGCTGGACGCCTGGTATGGCATTGTGGCCTATGCCTTCCAGATTTATTTTGACTTCAGCGCTTACTCGGATATGGCCATCGGCCTGGGACTCATGCTGGGGTTCGTGTTCCCGAAAAATTTCGATTCGCCCTATTGCGCCCAATCCATCACCGAGTTCTGGCGGCGCTGGCACATCTCGCTTTCGTCCTGGCTCCGGGATTATCTTTATATCCCGCTGGGCGGGAACCGCCTGGGCCCCGTGCGCACTTATGTAAACCTGGCGCTGGTCATGCTGTTGGGTGGACTATGGCACGGGGCCTCGTGGAATTTCGTGATCTGGGGCGGCATTCACGGCGCCCTGCTGGGCGCCGAGCGCATTATGGGAAAACATAGCTTCTATCACCGTCTGCCCCGCGTCCTGCGTATCGCCATTACGTTTCTTATCGTGCTGATCGCCTGGGTCTTTTTCCGGGCCCCGGATTTGCCCAGTGCCCTCCAGTATCTCGGGCGCATGCTGGGATTCGGCGGCGCCGCAATTAATGCCGATCTGCTGGGCGGCATCTTGTATCAGCCTTATTATCTGGGCGTGTTCGGCCTCGCCGCAGTAATTACTTGGCTGGCGCCGCAGACCTGGGATTGGTCGCGGATCATCACCTGGCCCAAGGCGGTGGTGGTATTGCTCCTGTTGGGCCTGTCCCTGGCCGTGCTGGCCACCCAGGCCTATAACCCGTTTATTTATTTTATCTTTTAAATGAAACCCGCATCCCCATATTTAAATCGCGAAGAGCAAGCCATGCGCGAGGTTGGGCAGACGACCATCCAACCCGCCACGGCCTGGGTATTAGTCGTTGTTTTTCTGGCGGTCATTTGCGCCGTCCCGTTCATTCAGCAGGTCTATGACGTGCGCTTGCGCCTGGCGGAAGAACGCGGCCGGACCGACGCTCCACGAGGTTTGGATTGCAATATCTTGCAGCGGGTACCCGCGGCCTGGACCGTTCTGGTTCATACCCCTGGTTCTCCGTTGGCACGGATCTTTGCGGCCAATCGCCAACTCCTGCGGGATATGCACGCCTACGAAGACGCACTGGAAGATGAATCGGTCGCGGGCCAAATACTCCGACCACCCGTTCAATATGTTCTTTCGCACTGGCTGGGGACCGGCAACGAAAAAGCCTATTGCGGCGTGCGCTCCTGGTTGTTTTATCGCGCCGATATTGATTATCTGACCGGCCCGGGATTCCTGAACCCCGTTCAGCTTGCGAGCCGAGCCGCCGGCGGCAATGAATGGACAAGCACGCCTCAGCCCGACCCGCGCCCGGCCATCCTGGAGTTTCATCGGCAATTGGCCCGGCGCGGGATCAGGCTCATCGTGATGCCGGTTCCTCCGAAGTCCGTTATCCAACCGGATAAATTTACCGACCGTTTCAAGGCTGGTTCGGTGAACCTTCAAAATCCGTCCTATGCCGCCTTCAGCCGCGATTTAAAACAAGCCGGGGTGCTGGTGGCGGATGTGACCCCGGCGTTAACCAGCTTGCGGCTGACCCACGCTGCCGGAGAAAATCCTTACCTGGCCGCCGATACCCACTGGCGCCCGGAAGCCATGGAGCGTGTTGCCCGCTATCTCAAGCAATATATTGACCGGAATGTTCAATTATCGCCGCGGCCGGATGTCGGCTATCATACTCAAATCTCCGGTGTGATCAATCGCGGCGACCTTGCCGTCATGTTACGCCTGCCGGAATGGACGCGAGGTTACCCGCCGGAAGCGGCGGGCCTGCGCCAGATTCTGACCACTCGCGGCGAATATTGGCGCCCGGATGAAACCTCCGACGTGTTGGTGTTGGGCGACAGTTTCAGCAATATTTATTCCCTGGATGCCATTGGCTGGGGCGAGAGCGCCGGGTTGATCGAGCAGTTGAGCTTTGAACTCCAGCGGCCGTTAGACCGTTTGGTGATTAATGACAACGGCGCCTATGCCACGCGTGCCTTACTGGCGCGCGAATTGGCCCGCGGACGGGACCGACTGGCCGGCAAGCGCCTGGTGATCTGGCAGTTTGCCATGCGCGAGCTGGCCTCCGGCGACTGGAAGAGCGTGCCACTGACTCTCGGCAAGCCCTCGCCAGCCCTCTTCGTGGTCCCGGCATCGGGCAAGGATTGGAACGTGCGCGGGGTGGTACGAGCGATGGCGCCCGTGCCGAGACCTGGAACGGTCCCTTATAAGGATCATATCGTGGCCGTACATATCGTGGACTTGGAATGCGGCGAGCCTGCCATCCACGGCGGCCAGGCGCTGGTTTATTTTCAAAGCATGCGGGACAATGTCTGGACACCTGCCGCGCGCCTGCGACCCGGTGATTCTGTAACCATACGCCTGCGCCCATGGTCGGATGTGGCCCCCCGCTACGAGCGCATCAACCGCACGGAACTGCCTGACACGGCCCTCCAACTCGCCGAACCCTGCTGGGGGGTTTTGAATTCATTGTAGTACCTGCTCTCAGAGCGTGGTTGCCAACCTGTATTCGTTCATTCAATCGTTCACAGAAAAGATTGGCAATGGTTGAGAGGGAAGCGTATCATTTTTCTGTGATTACAGAGGGATGCGGAAGCTCATTCTTTATCTTGAGGCAGAGAATCATGAACTCGCGAGGTCGTCATGCACGCTGCGCCCGACAACCGGAATGAACCGATCACCCAGACGCAAGCCATTCGCGCCATGACGATGGAACAGCGGTGGCGGGTGGCCCAGAGTCTGTACGCTACCGCCCGGGAGTGGAAAGCCTGCGCTTTGCACGCTTTACACCCGGAACTGAACGAAGCGGATATCCGGGAGGCGGTTAGACGGAGTTTCCTCCATGTCGGAAGATAGAGAGATGTTCCTGATCTTTATCCGTCCGCTGAACCGGATGGAAGTCGCTTACATGGTGACTGGTTCGGCCGCCAGCATGGCTTATGGTGTACCGCGGGTTACGTTGGATATTGACATGGTGATCGAACTTACCACGACCCAGGCAGGACTTCTGCCGGTCGCTTTTCCGCCGGAAACCTTCTATTGTCCGCCTCGTGAAGTGATCGGCATCGAAACGGAACGGCCGTCCCGCGGGAATTTCAACGTGATTCACAGGGAGACGGGATTCAAGGCGGATTTCTATCCTGTTGGAGACGACCCGTTGCATCGCTGGGGTATGGCGCGCCGCCGGTGTGTGGAAATGTTTGGCGAAACCGTCATGCTGGCGCCGCCGGAATATGTGATTATCCGGAAGCTGGAATACTTCAAGGAGGGTGGATCGGAGAAACATTTGCAGGATATTCGAGGGATGCTGGATGTTTCCGGCGAATCCATGGACCGCGCTGAACTTGAGGTAATGATTCGACAGCGGGATCTCCGGAAAGCGTGGGACAAAGTACAGGAATTGCGTTTGTCGTGATCTGAATCATGAACCGGCTGCTTTTTTTTCTTATCTTGCTTGCCTTGACCGCAGCGGACGCCCGGGCCGATGACACGAACGGTGTCCCCGATTATGCCCAAGCCTTTCAGACGCAATGCGCCGCGCTGGCACAAGCTGCCGAAGCTCGGGGTACGATGACTGTGATCGGCCGCGACGGATGGCTGTTTCTGGCCTCGGAACTGCGGCACCTGGGCGTCGGCCCGTTTTGGGGTGCGCCCGCCGCCAAAGCCAGCCGGGCGATTAAACCGGACCAGGCGGATCCTTTGCCGGCCATCGCGGATTTCCACAAGCAACTGACGGCCATGGGTGTCGAATTGCTGGTTGTGCCGGTGCCGCCGAAAGCCGTTATTTATCCGGATAGCCTGCCCGACAAAGTTCCCTGCGCCCCCACTGGCTGCTCGTCTCGGCTGGATATCACCCTGCAAGCTTTTTACGGTCAGCTCCGCAACAAGGGCATCCATGTCCTGGATTTGACTTCCGTTTTCATAAAAAATCGGTCGAAACCGGAAGGCGCGCTCTATTGCCGGCAGGATTCCCACTGGTCGGGCAACGGATGCGTACTGGCCGCCACGGGAATCGGTATGGAAATTTCTGCCACGTTTAATAACCAGCCAAAACAAACTTTTACCGGCGAATGGGATACCGTTGAAATTTCCGGTGATTTGTGGCAAGCGCTGGGCGATCCCAAATCTCCCAAGGAACAGGTGCGTATCCGGCGGGTCAGCCGCACCGGCCAACGCGGAACGGTCGAGCCGTCCTCCAAAAGTCCGGTTATCTTGCTGGGGGACAGTCACGGCCTGGTTTTTCATGGCGGCGACGACATGCTGGCCCGGGATGCGGGGTTGTCCGACCAGCTCGCGTTGGAGCTTGGTTTTCCCGTGGACCTTGTGGCGGTGCGCGGTTCAGGGGCCACACCCTCGCGCATTAACCTGTTGCGGCGCGCCCAAAAAGACCCGCACTACTGGGCTGGTAAAAAATGGGTTGTCTGGTGTTTTTCCGCCCGCGAATTCACGGAAAGCGACGGCTGGCGCAAAGTGCCCGTTAAGCCTTAACCTGGCCCGTGGTCGCCTGAGGAATCCACGCCGTTACCGGCGCGGCTACAAAGTTTGTCCGCCGTAGGCGGATCCGCAATGGCGGAAAATTCCTTAGCGTTGAATTAACCACGGATCACACATCCAGCATTTCGTGGTTTGCGCCTCCCTTTGTCGGGGATGGACAAACCCGGACGCATGATCTATTATCAACAACAGAATATTCCCATGAAAACCGAAAGCGTCATGATCCAATGCGAAATGGCCGCCGCTTCCAAATCCCGCCTGGCGCGCTATAGCGATCTCATCATCGGCCGGCGCGGATTCTGGCCGCTGTTGAAATATGAGCTGATCGTCCTGCTTTGTTCCCGTGTGCCGGGTCTGCTGGGTCTCTGGTTGCGCGCCAAACTCTATCCCTGCCTGTTAGGGAAATGCGGCCGGAACGTTGTGTTTGGCGCCAACATTGTGTTGCGGCATCCGCACAAGATTGAAATCGGGGATAATGTCATCATTGACGACAACTGCCTGCTGGATGCCAAGGGCCGGGATAATACGGGCATCCACATCGGGTCCGGCGTTTTCCTTGGCCGGAATTCCATCCTGAGCTGTAAAAACGGCGACATCGTGCTGGGCGAGCGGGTAAACATCGGGTTTAACTGCGAAGTGTTCTCGGGTAGCCGCGTGCTGTTGGGGGCCGATACCCTGGTGGCGGCCTATTGCTATTTCATTGGCGGCGATCATAACCCCCAGGATGTGGATGCCTCCGTTACCCAGCAAGACACGTGTTCCCGTGGGATTGAAGTCGGCGATAAGTGCTGGTTTGGCGCCGGCGTCAAGGTGCTGGATGGGATTACGGTCGGCAGCAACACCATTGTCGGCGCGGGCGCCGTGCTGACCCGCCCGATCCCGGCCTATGCGATCGCCGTTGGCGTCCCGGCCCGCGTCGTGCGCGACCGCCGGGTCGTACGCGACCAGCGGGTCGTACGCGACCAGCGGGATCAGAAACCGTAGTCCACGCAAGGGAATGGGAAAGACACATGCGGGTTCTCATAGCCAACCAGGATCGGACGGAAACGATCGGCGCGCAGATCCGGGAAAGCGCGCGCCGGCGCGCCGCCTCGGGCAGGCCCCCTTTTCTTTCCCCGGAGCATAGCGCTCTCACGCTCAAGGCGGCGCATGACCAGGCGGATTATCTGAGGATTTACAGCCGATTGATCGGCATGCGGCACGGCATCCGGACCGGATCTTTTGCCATTCCCCGCAAAGCGGGATTGGTTGGAACGATCGCCACCCGGATCAAGGAATTTCTCTGGAAACTCCTGCGCTATCAGCACGACCGCATTGTTTGGCAGCAGAACCTTATCAATGAACTGGTCATTGCCGGCCTGGAATTTGAACGGGAGGAATATCGCCGGGAGATTGCCCGACTGGCAGAGCGTGTGGCCCGGTTGGAATCGCAGGGCTTGTCATGAGTGCATTACCGCGGGTTGACCAATTGCTGGCGGGATTTGCCGAAGGCGATGCCATCTCCAACGAGGCCAGGGGTCTCCGGGCGATGCTGCGCCGGATGGGATTTGATTCCGAAATCTACGCCGATGAAGCGCGGGTGGCGCCTTCGGCCCGCGGGCACTGCCGATTATTGGCGGAGTACCACGGTACGCCCAACGATGTGGTCCTGCACCACTATGCCATCGCCTCGCCCACTACGCGCAGCTTCCTCCAGGCACCGGCCCGGAAAGTGTTGGTTTACCACAACATCACACCGGCGGAGTTCTTTACGGGCTTTGACGATGACGTGGTGCGCCAGCTGCAGACGGCGCGGGAAGAGTTGCGCGACGTGGCCGGGCGGTCCGATGCGGTCTGGGCGGTATCGCGTTACAACGCCTCGGAACTGGAGCGCGCGGGCGTGCCAAGGGTGCGGGTCTTTCCACTGCTCTTTGCCCGTGAGGGGCCTGGCCCACTCCCTGATCCGGCCATCCTCCGGCGTTTTGCCGCACCGCTGACGAATATCCTGTTCGTGGGGCGCATGGCGCCGAACAAGTGCGTTGAGGACTTGATCCAGGCTTTTGCGTGGTACCAGAGGATAAACCCGTTCAGCCGCTTGATCCTGGTGGGATCACGCCACAGCACGCCACGCTATTTTTCGATGTTGCGCATGTTCGCGGGGGAACTGGACCTTGCCAACGTCTGTTTCGAGAATTATGCGGCCCCGGAGGGAATGTCCGCTTATTACCGGCTGGCCCATGTATTCATAAGCGCCAGCCGGCACGAAGGCTATTGTCTGCCGTTGCTGGAAGCCATGGAGCAGGATATTCCCGTGATTGCGCGTTCGGTGGGGGGCATGCCCGAGGCAATGGATGGCGCCGGGGTGTTGTATGAAGACCTTGATCCCGGCGAACTGGCGGAACTGATTCACCGGGTCGTGAGCGATACGGCCCTGCGCGAAGCCATCCTCGCCTCCCAACGGCGGCGGATGGAGGCGATCCGCCATCGGGATGCGGAACAGGAATTACGTTCCCTGCTGGCGGAGTTGAACGTCCTTCCAAGGTAGAGCAGACCCCGCCTATTCCCGGCGTGTGATTGTCACCCCTTCGATTTCCATGTCCGCATTGCGGGTATAGACAAAGACCAGGTTGACCGGTCGGTTATCGGGTTGGCCATGCATGATGCGGGCGCGGTGGCCGGCAATGACCTGCACTTGGTTGCGTTCATCCCGGTCGTTCACCCGCACATTGCAGAAACCGAGGAGCGTGCCGCGTGCGGCGGCCGACGTGAATCGTAGTTCCACCTCATAGGTCCCCGCCGCCAGCGGCAGTTTGGGACCGTAAAAAACGGCGGCGGCGGGATCGTGGTCACGGCGCAGGACAACGGCATTACGTGCCGTATCAGAATAGCCGGCGTGGAAAAAGCAAGTGGCCGGAAGGTTCTGCCCCGCGCCCGGAACCAGTTCCGGCCAATCGCCTGCGGTCAACAACACCAGGTCGAGGTCGGCCGTTCCCGTTCCTTCCGTGCCCGGCTTGACCAGGAGCGCCATCGGCCTTTCCGCCTGGGCCGGGTCAATCGGCGCCGGATACCAGTTCCAGGCATCGGTAAGCACTACCGGAATACCGTGATCGCCGGCCGGTTGTTCGTCGGTCCTGGTATGGAGCGTGATGGTCGTATTACCGCGGGAGCGGAGCATCCAGCGCTCATTGGGCAGGAAGCGGGCGTTGACAACGGCCCCGGTGACGGCCATGGAGACATGGTTGGTTGCCCCGGGCGCCAGGCGCAGAAACCCCTTGCCGCTGCATTCCAAATCGCAAATGACGGCATGCGCCGATCGGCCGTACGATTCCAATTCAAAACGACGCGCGGGAAAATACACCGGGCAGGACACCAGCGGAACAGACGACGGCGTTTTTGTTTCCCCGTTGCGGAGGATGCGAAAAGCCCAGACGGTTTCCGCTTGTCGCAACAGGGCCAGGCGCGGGTGGGTCTGGAGGGCCTGCAAGGTATTGCCCACCGGGAAGGAACTGACCTTTTCGGGGAATAGATCCTCGTGCAAGACGATATAGGCAATGCCGCGCTGGAGCAGATTATCCAATTGAACATCGGTGATCACACCATGATTGAAACTCTGAAAGCGGAGAAAAACGTCATCGACATACTTTTTCCGGGCCGTGGGCCGATAGCCGTTGATCAGGCGCAGGCGATAAAGGGCGGCGTAATATTGGTTGATCGAAGTGAAATGCGAGTCGCCAGGCCAGAGCGGCAGGGCCATGAGATGGGCGCGGCGCCCATGATCCCGGGCATCCCGGGCGATGGCTTCGTAGGCGGCCTGCTGGCGGTCCAGCAAACAGATGGTGGGCTGGACCATGCCTTTGAAGTCCACCAGCAACAGCAGGACAAGCAGGATCAGGATCACCCGCCGCATGCCGCGGTGCGGGAGGAAGGCGGTCAGATGATTCAAGGCCAAGGTTGCCGCCACCGCGGCGATCGTCGGGAGCAGGCAGTAGATCTTGGTCGGGTTGCGGATCATGGCGTAGGGAGGCAGCAGGTGTGTGAGCCAGCGCCAGAAACGCGGGCCACCGGGGTTGTTCATCCCGGCGGCAAGGAAGATGATAACGGTGATTCCCAGCAGAAGCAGGATCAGGCCCCAGGCCCGGCGGCTGGAAAGCTCTTGCCGGCGCGCGCAACGCGCCAGGCAAGCGAGCAGCCCCGCGCCGAGCAGACCGAGCAGGCTCCAACCGGCATAGATCACGCAAGCGGGGTTGGCGATGTCCCGGGTCACCGCGCCGGCGAGTTGTGGGGAACTGAGCCGGACTTCATTCGGGTTGCGGCCCTGGCGGGCGAGAGCGGTATCAGCCAGGCCGCGTTGCATGAACTGGGCATGGAGCAGGATCAGAACCAGAAAACCCAGCAGGGGCAGGCTGGCTTTGAACAGCGGCTTGAACTCGCGCCAAGTCGGGATCCATTGGTTGCGGTGATACCAGTAGGCGAACAGGCACCAGGCCGGGGCGATCAGCGCGGCGAAAAAGAAAATATGGTTGTCCACCCAGCCGGCAAGCAGAATCGTCAGGCCGGCCAGCACGCCACCCCATGCCCGTTTTTCCACGACCATCAATTCCAGCCCAAGGCAGAGAATCGGGATCCACATCATGCCCAGGCCCGTCGGACTGCCACCCAGCAGTGCATACCAGCGGTAAGGGAAGGCGACAGCCAGCAAGGCGGCAATCCATGGAATCCAGCGGTCGGCCGTATAGCGGCGGGCCAAAAGCCAGGTGGCCAGCAAGGTAATCCAGATGGCGATGAAGCCGGTCAGATTCCAAGCAAGGGCAAGGGAGCCGATTTGGGCGCAAAGCGCAAAGACCAGCGCAAAGGGAAGATAATAAGTCATCAGGTCACGCCGGTCGGAATCATCCCCGGTGTTGAATTCGTAGAGATTATGAAACCAGGGGGTGTGCCCGGAAACGGTATCGCTGAACAGCCAGAAATGATAGATAAACTGGAGATGATCCCCGGGGATCATGGCACGCGCCTGGCCGATTTCAATGTTGCGGCCGGAAGAGGCGATACCGGCGGTCAGAACGCGCGGGACCGGCCAACTGAATGCCAGCCAGAGGGCCAAGGACAGCAGAAAGCTGAGCGCTATCGATTTCCAGGAACACATGGTTCTCTCCGCCATATCCTTGTATATTGCGCGGAGGGAGCGGGGCGGGTCAAGCAGATATGCTAATGGGGGTAATCTCCATTACGTGAGTATGTATACGGTTGCGCCTGTAACGAGGTTTGTCCGCCGCAGGCGAGATTCCTCGCTTAAGCTCCCGCCGTCGCCAAGAGGCTATGGCGGGCAGGCGGAATGACCGCTTCTGCGTGTCATGTCGAGCGACTTGTCCGCCATAGAGCTCTTTGAGCAACGGCGGAAGTCGAGACATCTCTGTTTGGGTGGCGACTTGTCCGCCTACCTATGGAGGACAACTTTGGCGGCCCCAGATGGCTGAGGTTGCTATGGTGGTAATCACAAAACTGTTAAAAAATTGCCGAACGGCCCGATCATGTTTTTTGTCTGTCATACTGAGCAAAGCCTGGCGGACGCAACGGTGCGGGTTAAGGTGACGCCGAGCGCTGTGCTTGCCAGGCCGGCGTGCGGGTGATGTCCCGAATTTTCAGGTCCAGCTCCTCCGCGACGCGTATCAACCCCGGCTGTGGGATTAAACCGTTGGTCATGTCCTCCTCCTGCAAATAGTAATCAAAATGGATGCCGTCAGACGCAAAATAGACATCACACACCTGGTTGGTAAAGAGGCTGGCCAGATCAAGCAGTGCAACGTTGGATTCCCTGGCCACCTGACACGTAAGCTCCACATACTCATCGTGCGTGCGATTGCCCTGTTCCACGGAGATGACGTGTTTTTTATCGACCACGTTCTGGGTCAAGGAGCGGCTCGGCGCTGTGATCAGGACGGGCATGGCGCCGGCCGCGCGAATTTCGCGGACAAAGGCTTTCAGCGTAGAGCGATATTCATCCGGCGCCACGCGCGGCACGTGGGCATCTCCGCGATCCCGCGTAGCCAGGTGCTGAACGGGATTCAGGGCCCAGACCACGAGGCGGAAGATGCGTTTCTGCCGGAGCAATTCGAAGATCCGCCCGGCAAATGGGCGCATCTCCAAACCCATCCGCTGGCGATCGGGCTCGTCCGCAAGCCAATGGTCGTTCCATCCGTAATACAAAGTGACGATATCGGGGTCCAGCAACTTGCCTTGTTTTTGAAACAGCCGCAGACCCTGCAGGGACGTGTATCCGTAGACGCCCATGTTAAATGCTTCCCAGACGCCGGGCGTGGGCGGATTATTGGTCAGCCGCTCATGAAGGTATTGCGAATAGCCCGGATGGCCCTGGCCGGTCACGGAATCGCCCATGCAAATAACGCGGATCGTGCCGGGCTCCTTGCAAGGGTCCACCTCGCGGTCCCGGAAGCCCAAGCTATTGATCCGGCGCCCCCCGAAATCAATTCCCCGCTGAAATCGGTAGATCAGATCGGCGTCCGGCATTGTATCGACCGGTGTTTTCCCGCTCTTGTTGATTTTGCTTCCCTGAAAAACGATGGGGGGCAAGGCCGCATCGAACCGGGTCCAGACCAGCGCCGATTCGAGCAGGGCAAAAAAAACAGACGTGGCAACGAGCGTAAAACATATTTTCTTGAAAACGGCCGACTTCCACAGGCCGCAAACAAACCGGGAGGATGTTAAACGAAAGATTTTCATTTATTTCAAAACAGCGTATAGATAAAAGGCGCAGTCGTTTGCCCCAGGACGACCACCATGGCCATCAGCAAAAACACCAACACGATGGGCACAATCCACCAGGCCTTGTTATGCCAGGCGAATCCCAGAAATTCTTTCAGCAATCGCCCCAGGTATTTTAAAAATCTCATCACCCGCCTCCTTGATTATTCCTCACCAACGATGGTTTCGTAAAATATCCAGCAATTCGATATCCGCCGTATCGACCAGGCAGATTTTTACATTCTCACCCCGCCGGCCATGTTGTTTAATTTTATTTGTCTACGAATTAATCTATTCGCCAAGCAATAATATTCAAATAAAAAGGCAATAAAAAATCGCTGGTTACGGCACCGATACTGAGCGCGAAAAAGGATATAGCGCTGAAACTAAAAACGGCCCAAGGAACAGGGAGTCTGGTCACATCTGCTGCAAGGGGACACAACCCTCTGATTAATTGATCGAAAAGGCGCCAACCGTGGTAGGACTTGGCCTTCTATCGCTTGGGCACACTCTTTTCCGAAACCACACGGCGCGAATTAACGCAACTTATAACGCCGAAACTGGTCGGCCAAATTTTCCGCCACGTCCTTGTGCATGTGGTGTTTTTGCTTACACGCCGATCTGTGGCGCCGTTCCAAAATCATCGCCTAAGACGAGACAACATTCTGCGCGGCTGATCGTGGGATGCCTTGATTCCACGGCGCGGCGGGGACGCCCCGCCTGAAAGGCGGGCCAGCCAGAGGCTGGCCCCTACCCAGCGATCATGTCTCGAGGTAGGGCTCAGCCTCCGGCTGAGCCGGTGTCGCAATCGTCCGCACCAAAGACTAAGTCTTGTGCAACGCGCTCAGGCGAGCGATTGGGTCGTTCAGTGATTCTGGACATGCCGCCGATTATCAACTATAATTTTTGCCGTGGGTGATAAATGCAAATAGATGTTGCCGTTTGAACACGACATCCGCTAAAGACCCATAAACGCTAACCGCGTTGACAATCATGAAAACAAAGCATGCCGGCGGGCGCCCGCCCAAGTTCAACGAAGCGCGGCAGCGGATAACCGTGACCCTGCCGGATCGCACACTGAAGGGGATGATCTCCATTGACCCGGATCGTGCGCAAGCCATTGCCAAGGCCGTGGACGCGCTCGTGGGCGAAAATTCCGTCCGCAAGCCGGTGGAAATTGTGGAGGTGCTCCCCGGCAAAGCCATTGTCCTGGTAGGTCCCAATCAATGCCTTAAAAAAATTCCGTTTCTGGACCAAATTGAAGTGGCGCCGGCGCGGTATCTGCTAATCATCTCCTCGGACGCAACGATCGAATCGCTGGAACTTGCCTTGGGGGATATGCGGCAAAGCCTGGCGACGGAAAATGACTACGAAAGAACCATTCTCGAAGAACTCCTCCAATATATAAGCCATCACCGGCGCCGCAAAGCTATGACCAAATCGGAATTGCTGTTATTCGACATCCAGTCGAAATGAACATTCTTGCCCGGCAGAAGGTCAAACGAAATCACGGGACGGATTGGGGTCGCTGAATGGCGTTGGGAACCCAAAATACACCGGTGAGTTTATTGTTTTTTGACTGGGCAAGACACTCAGATTTTGCCGGGCAAATTTGCCGGAAGACGTTGCTTTAAAAGCGGCGCGCAGTGGCCCGGTTCTTGCGAATCGGTCAGAACTTTGAAAACCGCCTCGGCCACCTTGCCGTATCCCGCCACGCTCAGGTGGTGATCGGCCGTATCATACCACGACGCGCGCTCGGGGGCTTTCATAATATCGGGGTAGAGGTTGATAACACGGATGTTTTCCTCCCGGCAGATCGCGGTGGCCGCGTCCTCGTTCACGAAATGCTGGTCAGCCGAAACGCCCTGCGCGTCGAAAAAGCCGGGCTCCACGATCGCCTCGAATGACGGGATGACGACCACGAGAAAGCAAATACCCCGCGACGCCAGCGTGTCGCGGAACCCGCGAAGCACGCCGCGCATGACGGCCTTCTTCTTCTGCGTGGCCGCCGAATGCGGCTCCCGGATCAGGCCAAAGTCGTAATTGTCGTGGAAGAAGGAATCGTAGATGCCAATGTAGCGGGACGGCTGTTTGGCCCAGTGATAGAACGCGAGGTCCCAAATGAGGGCACTCTGGAAACGCGGCATCTGGGTTTCGAGTCTGTTGCGCGGATTCCGCTGGAGCCCGCCGTTCCCGTCCACGGTGAACAGCTTGTTCTTGTACAGGTCGTTAAAGTCGTTGGCGGGAAAGAGCGTGAGGACAACCGCCTCCGGCTCCAGGTGGAGCGCGAATGACTGCAGTTGGGCAAGCGATTGGTCCGGGCCATAGCCGAACACGCCGAGGTTGATGGTTTCGTAGTCCGGGCCCAGCAGTTTTTCCAGCGACGCGGCGATGGTCTCACCTGGCTTCACGTTGATGCCATACGCGAAGGAGTCGCCCATTACCAGCACGCAGCGGACCGGCTTGTCGCCGGCGGGCGGGTGGTTCAGCCGGTTGCCGTACGGGCCGATGTCCGGCGTACTGAACGGCTTGATCCGGTAGAGTGTCTGCTTGTCGAGCTGGAACACGATTTCCCACATCTGGAACGAATGGCGCATCAGGCCGGTGCGCACGCCCAGCTCGAGGACTATGACCGAGAGCAGGAGCACCCAGAAGACCGTCCAGAGAAGAAAAATAAGTTTCTTGATCATGTGCCACACTGATCTCTCGAGGGACTGATAAGCTTCACGAAACCGACCTGGTGCATGGCGGAAGCGGTATTCTAATCCGCCCGCGTTACCCTCTTTTGTGATTTTTAATGAGTTGCCGAAAAAAGGCAAGGTGTTTCTCGCTGGTGACCGCCATGCTGAAATGGTTTTGCGCCGTGCGGCATCCGGCTTCCGCAAGATGGCGGAAGTATTCAGGTTTTTCAATGAAATCAGCGAGCGCTTTCAGCCAGGCGTCTTCGTCCCGAACCGCCACCAGAGCGCCGTTCACCCCGTCCTTCACCATGTCCATGATACCGGGGATGCGGGATGCGATGACGGGGACTTTGCAGGCAAGGGCTTCCAGCACGGAGAGCCCCTGGGCCTCGGATTCCGAGGGAAAAACGAATATGTCCGCGGCGTGCAGGTAATCTTGCACATCATCCACGTATCCGGTGAAGGTGATAGAGGATTCCAGGTTGCGTCCCAGCACAAAGGCCCGCAATGCCTGCTCGCAGGACAGGTACTGCCCTCCGCCCGAGCCGATGAGCATAAGATGGACATTCCGGCGGTTGGCGGCGAAGCGCTCCCACACGCGCAGGAGCCGTTCCAAGCCTTTTCCCCGGTTGAGTTTTCCGGAGTAGGCGTAGAGGATCGCTGCGGGCAGGCCCAGTTTTTGCCGAAGCGCCTGGTGATCGCCGGGCGCGCCGGGGCAAAAGGTCTCCACGTCGAGACCGTTGGGAATGTCGATGATGCGGGCGGGGGGAACGCCTGCGGCCAGAAATTCCTCGCGAATGGGCGTGCTGATGCTCAGGAAGCCGGCGGCACGCATGAACAGGCGGTTGCGGATGGCGATCAGGGGGCGGAAAAAGGCGCGGCGGATGGGTTTGATCTCCCCCTCCGGGCTTTGCCATATAAACTTCCCGCTGAGTTCGCCGCGGGACTCGGCTCGCAGAACGCAGGGCTTGCGAACGAGAATTTGCGCCAGCATGCCGGCCAGGCCGAGGACGCGCAGCCCACAGACGTAGATCAGATCGTATTGCCGGCGCCGACGCCATAAACGCCACAGGGCGGGCACGAGCATCAGATATTTTCCCAGCCTCGAAAATCCGGCAGGTCCAACCCGAATTACCGTAAATCCATCCAGTGCTTCACAGTCCGGCAACAGCCGGACGTGGCACCGGCGGGTCAGGACCAGCACAGCGTTTCCCCGCCGGCTAAGCTCGCGGCAGAGCAGATGAGCGTGGCGCTCTCCTCCGCCTACGACAGGATAAAAGGATCCGGTCAGCAGGCAAAGGCGCAGCTGTTTGGCGCTTTCCGCTGTTTTTTCTTGCGGGAGTTCGATCATAGCCATCCGCGTTCTTTGGTTGTGGTTACGCTGAATCAGAAGTATCCGTGAAAGAACCGGCCAATTCCTCATAAATGGCGGCATAGCGGGCCGCGATCTGATCGATCCTGCAACGTTTTACTGTCTTCCGTCCGCCTTCCATCAACCGCTGGGCAAGTTCCGGTTCCTGTAACAACCTGATTACGGATTCTGACAGGGCCTGTTCGTCTCGGGGAGGCACCATGAGAACATTCTCGTCATGGGCGTATACTTCGTGGAAACACGGCAGGTCCGTGATCACCAGCGGGAGATCCACGGCAAACATTTCAAGGCCAACAGTGTTAAAGCCTTCATTGAAGATCGAAGCCACAACGCCCACGTCCATCAGTGACAGATACGGCGCCACATTCTCCTGGTATCCGGTGAAAACAACCCGGTTGCCCAGCCCGAGTTTGTCTCCCTGCGCCCGTAACGCGCCAACCTGAGGCCCCTCGCCGACAACAACAAACCATGCATCAGGCACGCTTTCCAGGATCAGTTTGGCCGCCTGGAGGAAGTAATAATGACCTTTCATCTCAGCCAGACGTCCGGCGGTCCCAACGACGATAGCGCCGCCTGGAATCCCGAGATTCCGCCGCAGGGCAAGGCGCTCCTCCGGCGTGGAGCGCACGATCCGGTCGACCGACAGACCATTGACCAGGACTTCCATCTGTTTGGCCGGCACATATCTATCCGTAATCATGAAATCGGCCACCGGCTTGGAGACCGCCAACGCCTTGGATTGCCAGTTACGCAGGAACCAATCGATGGCGCGCTGGTAGCGCGGCAGTCGTTCGTCGACGTAATGCTCCTGAATCACTACGGGCACATGCCTGATCCGCCCGGCAACGCGGCCAAAGTTGAAAGAAGCATATCCGTGCAGATGAAGCAACGACGGACGCCAGTCGCGAATGATGCGCAGCACGTCGAAAAGAGCCGACAGATCATACTTGCCCTTGTTCAGGGAAACCACCTCGACGCCGGCCTGTCGCAGCACATCGCAGGCGGCATCTTCCCCACGCAGGTTTAGTAGTATTACTTTGAAACGACCGGAGGGGTAGAACGGCACTCGATAGGCAATCTGCCGTGCGGGTCCATGGATTCTGGATCCGTCCACGCTGACCTTGTCCATGATGTGGAGGATGCGAATCTCGTTCATGCCATTTAATCCCATGACTACTGATAGAAAAACGCTTTTCCGGGCAGCATGGACACTCGGAACCGACCTGATGACGCTGTTCTTAATGGTAATGTGTCAAAAGGGGACCGCAATGTCAAATCTGAAGGATAAAATCTGGAAGGGAAGGGGTCCGTTTCCTTGCCATTTCTCAAAAGGAGTTTTGCAAGAAGCTGATAGGACAAGATAATAAACAAATTTATTTGTATTTTGACGTTGAAACTTATCGTAAAGCCGTTATTATTACCACTCATGCACAATGATAAAAAATCAACCGTTGGCCGGCCGCCAAAATTCAGCGAGCCACGGCGGCCTGTGACGGTGACATTGCCCGAACGCATTCTTGCGCAACTGGCCGCGATTAACGCGGACCGCGCGCGGGCCATCGTAAAGGTCACCGATGCGGTGGTTGGAGGCAACCGGCACCGATTCCGTCCCGTTGAACTGGTGAAAATGTCGCCAGGCCAGTCTTTGATCGTCGTCGGTCCCAGTCAGGCATTAAATAGCATCTCCTTTTTGAAATTGATCGAGATTGCCCCGGCCCGCTACCTGTTAACGATTCCGCCGGGCACGGCGGTGGAATCACTGGAGGTCGTTCTGCGCGACATGCTTCATGACCCCAACGTAAATCACGACAAACGGGAACACGCTATCCTTCTTGAATTGATGAACCTGATCGGGCATCAGCGCCGTACCAAGCACATGTCCAAGGCGGAAATCCTGATCATTAATTCGGATTAGAGGCCTGCCTGAATCAGCCTCAGTTTTTTGCCCCCACCCCCTCCAACCAGATTATTATTGCATTTCTTGCATAATTATAACATTATTATCCAGTTATTTATCTGTTTTAACGTTATAACTTGAAGAAAACGCGTGCTGTCTTCTCGGATTGTAATCAAGTTGCTGAAGATAATCGACTTCCTGTTAGGGCAACAGTTCCTACGGCTGCTCGAACCCCTGGGGATTCGTGATGACCACGCAGTTTTGACGGGTAGCATGGCGGGCAGGTAGCGATGCGGACAGGTAGGCTCGCGCGGTTGGTCTGACAACTTCGGCCTAACGTCCAACGGCTACAGTAAAAGTTGTCCCGCTTCGGGGCTCATTAATTATTTTGTAGAATGAGAGCCTGTTTGTCGAGTAAACCCGTTGCAAAAAAGGATTTTTGCATTGATATGGAAAATTCGCGGTCAGACCCTATTCGGATACTGCATTTGTGCGAGCACTTCGGTAATCGAAGCGCCTCCTTTCACGGAGTAGCCCGTTCTTTTGAGCTTTGGCTGCCGCATTTGGATCGGCCGCCTTTCCGGGTTATTTTGTGTAGCCGCTCCAAGCCGGGAGTGTCTGCGCTGGAGCGCTTCCGTAAGATAGGGGTGGAACCCCTCTGGCTGGGATATGGCAAGCTGGATCCCCGGAACTTGTGGCGGCTGATCCGCCTGATCCGCCGGGAGCGCATTGATATTCTGCATCTCCACGGTTATGGCGCCTGTACCTGGGGACGCATTGCGGGCCATCTGCTGGGTATTCCGGCAATCGTGCATGAGCGCTGCAACTACCGTTCGGTCCCCTGGTTCCAGCGTCCGGTGGAATGGGTTCTGGGGACGTTCACCCGTTATGCATACGCGGTTTCCGAATCCACCCGGCAGTTCACCGTGCGCAAGCGGCATATTCCCGATGCGCGGGTAAAACTGCTCTATAGCGGTATTCCACTCGACGCTGTTCCGCGCCTCAGCGCAGATGAACGCAGGGAAGTTCGGCGCGCGCACGGAATTGGCGATGCGGATTTTCTGCTGGGCATTGTGTCCCGCCTCGAACCGCATAAGGGGCACGCGGACCTTCTGCAGGCCTTCGGGAAGGTCAGGGCCGAATTGCCCGGGGCGCGGCTGTGGATCATCGGCGACGGTTATCACCAGGCAGCACTGATGCAATTGAGCGGGGCGCTGGGACTCACGGACGCCGTTTATTTTCTGGGCTATCAGGCCGATGTTTGGCCGTTGATTCAGGCATTGGACTTACAGGTGTTTCCCAGCCACCAGGAGGGCACGCCGAACACCCTTTATGAAGCCATGGCGGTAGGCAACGCCATATTGGCCTCGACGGCGGATGGGCAGGGCGAAATCCTCACCCACGGCAAGGATGCGCTGCTCTTTGCACCGGGCGATTCGGCGGCACTGGCGCAGGGCTTGCTGCGCCTGTATCAAGAGCCGGCCCTGCGGGCGCAACTGCGGCGCTCGGCCTTGCAGCGGGTCACCGATTTCGATATGCAAAAAACGATCGCCACGTTCAAACACGATTATCTTGCAATCACGGGGAAAGCCTGAACAGTATCGAAAAACAATTTTTTGTGTTTTGACGTTGAAACTTTCCGCAAAACCGTTATTATTGCCGCTTATGCAGTCCAAAGATAAAAAGTCAGCCGGTGGACGACCACCAAAATTCAGCGAGCCACGGCGGCCCGTGACGGTGACATTACCCGAACGCATTCTTGCGCAACTGGCCGCAATTAGCACGGACCGCGCGCGGGCCATCGTAAAGGTCACCGATGCGGTGACTGAAAGCGACCGGCGCCGACTTCGTCCCGTTGAGCTGGTGGAAATGTCGCCGGGCAAGTCTTTGATCGTCGTCGGTCCCAGTCAGGCATTAAATAGCATCTCTTTTTTGAAATTGATTGAGATTGCCCCGGCCCGCTACCTGTTAACGATTCCGCCGGGCACGGCGGTGGAATCACTGGAGGTCGTTCTGCGCGACATGCTCAATGACCCCAACGTTCATCACAACGAGCGGGAACATGCCATCGTTCTTGAATTGATGAATCTGATCGGGCACCAGCGCCGTACCAAGCGCATGTCCAAGGCGGAAATCCTGATCATTAATTCGGATTAGAGGCCTGTTTGAATCAGCCTCGGTTTTTTGCCCCCCC
>Ga0247841_10005307_pt1 | contig 21009 bp, 12 predicted proteins | sample LaCruzMarch2015__2_FD_192410 | JGI IMG/M metagenome (GOLD analysis project Ga0247841, IMG submission 192410) | Freshwater microbial communities from meromictic Lake La Cruz, Castile-La Mancha, Spain - LaCruzMarch2015_18m | ecosystem: Environmental > Aquatic > Freshwater > Lake | place: Spain... | reverse complement strand
CTTTTATTTTAGATAATTATTCATTGATTAATGCTACTGTTAATTACAAATTTAATCCATGGCTTCTTGTTGGAGTTAAATACCAAAGAACCTATTCAATAAATGAAGATGAAATATTTTTACCTGTTGAATTATATTTCCTGTATTTTGGCTTAAATTTTAAATTTTAAAATATATTTTTACAAAAAAACAAATGATTTCACATTTTTCGATTTATAAAGTAAAGATAAGAAGTACTGAATTTACAACTGAAGAAGGAATTAAATTTTCCAATACAGCTTATATTTCATTTTTTGATGATAATAAAAAAGTAATAAATTATGTTGAATTAGGTTATCGGGATAATGAAGAAATTTATAAACTTATAGATGAAAATCAGGAAATCAACCTGAATAACTGCTATATTGAAAATTTTTCGTTAACATCATATCGTAAGTCCCGTAATTTGGAAAAAAATCAATATATTAAATTACACGGATTTATTGCTGTAAACTCTTTTTTTGATACAAGCTACGATATTGATTTTTCTTATGCGGATTTTTGTGGAGAAAATGTTTTATTTAATGATTCTCTTTTTGCTAATGGTAAAATAACTTTTAATTCAGCAAAATTTGATAATAGTAAAGTTGATTTTAGCCATGTTGTGTTTCGTAATGGGAATGTTGATTTTTCAAATTCTGTTTTTGGAGAAGGAGAACTAAGTTTCAAAAACGCAATATTTTCAACAGGAAATAAAGATTTTCAATATGCCGACTTTGGAAAAGGCAAAGTAGTATTTATAAACACAGATTTTGGGGATGGTGATGTTTCTTTTATAAATACAAATTTTAATGATGGAGATGTTTCTTTTAAAGTAGCAATATTTGGAAAAGGAATTAAAGATTTCAGGTTTTCAAAATTCGGAAATGGAGAAATATCTTTTGAAAGAACAAATTGGGGAAATGGTAATGTTGATTTTGGAAAAGTTGAATTTGGTTGCGGAAAAATTAATTTTTATCGTTCTGATTTTGGCGATGGAGAAGTTAATTTTGAAGGAAGTGAATATGCAAATGGGAAAATTAATTTTAAAAAAGCAAATTTTGGTACAGGGAAAAAAGACTTTGAATTACTTGAATTTGCTGATTCAGAAATAATATTTGATAATGCAGATTTTGGTTCCGGTATTGTTTCTTTTTACAATTCGAAATTTCATAAACTATCATTGAAAGGTTGCCATTTAGATAATTACTTTGATCTTAGGATTTCTCATTGTAGTTACCTGGATATTTCTGACACTGTTGTCAGAGATATTGTTGATTTAAAGTCTCACGATTTTAAGGTCGATATTAAGTTAATTAATTTAACGGCAATGAGACTTTTAGGTCGTATTTATGTAGATTGGGATAAGAATAATATTAAATCGACAATTGATTATCAGACAAAAACAACCAAAAGAAATAAAGCAGAACAATTCAGAATATTAAAGCAAAATTTTAATTCCACCGGGCAATATAATGATGAAGATAAGGCGTATGTGGAATTTAAAAGAAATGAGGCAAAAGCTGATTTGTATGATGCTTTAGATAAGAATAAAAAAAATAAATATTGGGCTTATCCCCAATTTTGGTTTCAAAAACTGGTATTTGATAAAGTAGGATTATACGCTACAGACCCCTTAAGAGTTTTATTAAGTTCAATTTTTGTAATATTTGGATTTGCATTAACCTATGTATTAATAGAACTGTTAGGTTTAGGAAAAACCCAATCATCTGTGGGAAATCCCGATCAGATATCTATGGCATTTCAATCATTATATCATAGCTCAATTACTTTCTTTACTATTGGATACGGTGATGTTTATCCAATGGGATTAAGCCGATTATTCTCTGGAATTGAAGGGTTTATGGGAGTATTTTCAATGTCATATTTTACGGTTGCTTTTGTAAGGAAAATATTAAGGTAGATAAATCATTAGTATTAGAATTCAGGTTGGAGAATCAATATATTTTTAATTTTAGAAAATGAAATATTCTATTAAAATATTCACAAATACATAAATATCACTTTTTTTAAAAATAACTATTAATAAATTATTAATTAGTTATCTGCTTTTTTTATTTACTGCTATTAATTATATAAATAATTATTACTTTTGCTCAAAATTTATATCAAATTAAAAATTATTAAAAAAAACATTTTTATTTTATATTTATTTTATATATTTGTATTTTATAAAACAGAATTAAATAAATTTTTGCTTTGAATATTGTACAAGGTTATAAGCAATTTAATTTTCAAGAATGGCTTAATAAAGTACCAAAAGAAAAAATTATATTTGCATATAATGGTAATATAACTTCTGATATTGTTACTAATTTATTAAATGTTTTAGAAACAAAATTTGAAGGGTTAGATATAAGTACAAAAAGTATAAAAGTTATTTATAATGTTTTAGTTGAAGTTTTACAGAATTTATATCATCATAGTTCTCATAACATTATTGAAAATATAAATAATAAAGATGTAAAATGGGCGGCTTTTATATTATTTAAAAATAATGACTATTTTACTTTGAGTACAGGTAATTTTATTGAAAAAAAAAATGTCGGAATACTTAAAGAGAAAATTGAATATATAAATTCTTTAACAAAAGATGAAATAAAAGAATATTATATAAAAATATTAAATAATGCGCAATATTCTGAAAAAGGGGGCGGAGGATTAGGATTGATAGATATTGCAAAAAAAACAGGTTCAAAATTAGAATACAATTTTTTTGATTTTAATAATGAATATTCATTTTATAATTTAAATATAAACATTTTATAAATTAAATTCAGCATTTTTAAAAAATAAGAATATGGATCCAATAATAATTGTAGGAACACAAAAAACTCCTACTGTAAATTTTAATTCAAACGGTAAAATTGAAATTAAAGGAAGGTCTATTCCTGAAAATTCTATAGAATTTTATAAACCATTGGTTGATTGGTTAGAAGCTTATTCATCAAAACCTCAGGAGTTGACAGAGGTTAATGTTCAGTTAGAATACTTTAATACCAGCTCTTCGAAATGTATTCTTGACGTATTTAAGAAACTTGAAAGTATTTCAAAAGCAGGAAATAATGTTATTGTTAATTGGTATTATGAAGAAGATGATGAAGATATGCTGGAAGCAGGAGAGGACTATCAGTCTATTATTAAAATACCTTTTAAAATGGTTGAAATAACTGAATAATTAATAATATTCCATTAAAATATTATTGATATTACTTAGGTAATATTATTATATTTTTAATCCTAAAACAGTAACATCATCAATCTGTTCATTGCTGTTTTTCCAGTTTTCAAAAGTTTGGTTGAGTAACTCTTTTTGTTCTGTCATCGGTTTATCAGCTATGGTTACTAATAATTCTTTAAGCTGTTTGGACATGAACTTTTTATTTTTAGGACCACCGAACTGGTCTTCATAGCCGTCACTGGTTAAATAAATACAATCGCCTTTATTCAATTGTATTTCATTATTGGTAAATGGTCTCATGTTTACATAAATAGCTACAGGTTGTTTGTCCGGTTGAATAACTTGTAGCTCTTTCATAGTGTTTACGATAAATAAAGGATTGTTGGCACCGGCAAATTGTAAAATGTTTGTTTGAGTATTTAAAACACAAAAAGTAATATCCATCCCATCTTTTTGTTCTCCTTCTAATCCTTTTTGCTTAAGAGCTTCTATTATGGATTTGCGTAAATGGTCTAATATTTCTCCGGCATTTGTAATTTCTTTTTTTCGTACAATTTCATTCAGAAAAGAAACGCCGAGCATACTCATAAAAGCTCCTGGAACACCATGACCTGTGCAATCGGCAACAGTTATAATGAGCCTTTCATTAATTCGTGTAGCCCAGTAGAAATCACCGGAAACAATATCTTTTGGTTTAAAAAGGATGAAATGTTCTCCCAAAATATTAACTGCATATTCTCCGGAAGGTAAAACAGCTTGTTGAATTCGTTTGGCATAGTTAATTGAATCGGTGATTTCCTGCTTTTGTTCTTCGATATGATCTTTTTGTTTAACAACTAAATCATGTTGTTCAGTAATTTCGTCACGTTGTAATTCAATAATATTTTTTTGTTTTCTCGTTATACGCAGCCGTTGTACAACAAATACAGCAAATGCACCAACTAAAAGAAGCCCAACAATAATAAATACAATAATTAATTTTTGTCTTTTTCCAGTTTCTTTTTGTCGGAGAAGTTCCGAAAGTTGGAGTTCTTTTTCTTTATTTAATTTATCTATTTCCAGCTGTTTTTTCTCTGCTTTAAATTTAGTTTCAGCATTTGCAAGAGATTTGGTTTTTTCTTCACTAAATAAGCTGTCTTTTGTAGAAATATAAATATCTGCATAGTACAACGCCTTTTTATAATTACCCATTTTTTGGTAAGCTTTCATAAGGGTATTTGCTGCATCTTTTTTTAAAGGCAGGGCTTTTATTTCCTGAGATAAACTAATTGATTTAAGAGCATATTTTAAAGCTTCATTAAGGTGATTGGCTGATTTTATTCCAATTGATGAATCAGCTAATGATAAATTTAATTCAGCAATGTTAATATATCCTAAAGTTATTCCGTATTTATCGCCAAGCTCTTCGTAAATATTTAATGATTTAAAATAATATTCTGATGCCTTATCATAGAGTCCTAATATTTCGTTAACACACCCAATATTATTTAAACAGTCTGAAATTCCCTTTTTATCGTTGAACTCATTGTATAAATTTAAAGATTTATAATAGTAATCAATGGCATCTTTATAGTTACTATGTGATGAGTAAAAGTTTCCGATATTCTTGTAGCAATATGCCATTCCTCCTTTGTCGCTTAATTCTTTAAATAAGTTTAATGATTTAAGATAGTAATCAAGAATTTTATCAAAGCTGCCTAAAGAAAGTCCCGCGATATTTATATAGCAGTATGCCATTTGACTTTTATTCCCGAGTTCTTCAAAAATTTTTAATGCTTTTAGATAATATTCTAATGCTTTATCATTACTGCCTTGGTCACCGTAATATATGCCAATATAGAGGCAACAGCCTGATATTCCTGATTTGTCGTCTAGTTCTTTATATAAATTTAAAGAGTTAAAATAGTAATCAATTGCTTTATCATAGTTGCCCTGATTCATATATAAGACTCCGAAATTGAAATAAAATCTGGACATTCCTTGTTTTGCTTTTTTAAGTATTTCTTTGTTTTTGCTTGTTTTGATAATGGCTTCATATATCTTTAATGACTTATTTGAATATTCCTGTGAATTTTTGTTATTTTCTTTGTATTTAAACTCCACAAAACTTATTTTTTGAAGCGATGATGCTGTATATATTTTAAATATTTCTTCTTTATTTCCTGATTTTGTGGCTAAGGCATATACTTTATTAAACCATATAATTGCAGTATCAGGAGATTTTCCGATATATTGATTGCCAATTAAAAGCATAAGGCGACAGCTGGTGCTATCAAGAGTAGTTTTTTTTAACCGATTTAGCAGGGAATCAAGTTTTTTGTTTTGTCCATAAATATTAATATCCAAAAAAATTATCAGTATGATTAATAAAATAATTATTTTTCGTATCATTATTCAACTTTTAATAATTGATTAACCGATATTTTATATTTGAGTTTTGAGAGATTCTTAATTTTATTAAATAATTTTTTTTATTTATTTTTTGTTTTAAAAATATTTATATCATCAAATAAGTTCAATAATTTTTTTAAAGCACTAAAATAAAGCGTAATATATAGTAAAACTGACATAAACCAGATTACGCAGATATTTACCCAGAAAGTATCATAAAATGAACCAAAAAATTTCTTCTGGGGTGCGTAGAATTGAGCTATTATTAAATTTGAAGACGGATCTTGAAAAACTGGTTCCATTTTTTGATATAAATGATTTTTATATTCAACAATTCTATTGATTTCATTGTTATTTTTTACAAAATCTTCTAAACTTTCATTATAATATTCTCTTTTAAATTTAAGAAAATTTTCTTTTTCTATGCTGTCTTTTTGATAATTATTTAATATTTTTTCCCTTTTATTCAGAATAAAATTATAAAGACTAATATAATACATATGAATATCATCAATATATTTTTTTGTAGAATCAAGAGTAACTTTTGTAACTTTATTATATTCTAAATAATTAATGAAATTATATCCGATTTTTTTATTTGATTTTAATTCTAAGGCAATTTCATCTTTAATAAGCTGTAAATCATTAATAATATCTTCTTTTTTATTTGGGTTTCCAATATTCTTTTGGCAATGTTCGACCTTTGAATACACACTATTCACCCAAAAATCTTTTTTATAAGTGGCATTACTCATAATTTTATCGTATGGATAAAATATTTTTTCGTATTCATTTTCTTTAAATTGATAAACTGCAAGTGCTTCATAAGCCCACCTTGCTGTAATAATTTCTCCATACCAGGGTATATTATTTGGAGAAGAAATATCAGGATTTAATTTATCGAATTTAACTAAAATTCCGCTTAAAATTATTTGTGGAATAACAATAAATGGGATTAATATATATATTGTTACAGCAGTTTTAAAACTATCTGAAATATTTAAACCTAGTATATTTCCAAAACACCAGGTGCTAAATAATACTAACCAATATTGCCAGTACATTCCTTTAATTTCAATAATCGAATTACCAATTAAAACAAATAGTAATGCCTGTAATGCTGAAATAGTAAATAAAATTGTAATTTTAGAAAACAAGTAGCTCGACCAGCTTAAGTTTAGAAAAGATTCACGTTTTAAAATTTTTCTGTCTTTAATAATTTCTTCGGCACTAACAGTAAGCCCGACAAATATTGCAATTATAACGGACATAAAAATATAAACCGGCATATTACTATTATCGCTATATGTATAGCCATATTGGTTACCTGTATCAATGTTATAATATCGTATTAAAAATGAAAGTAATGCTGAAAGAACAGGAGCTTCAAAAAGATTTATATATAAATATTGTTTATTAGCAAGTTTTGAGATTATATCACGAATAGTAAATACTCTGAATTGTTTGAATTTGTTGGGTGTTTTAAAATCAATTTCAGGAAATTCAGTTTTTGTCTCTGTTTTATATTCCGTTTTTTCAGATTCATATTTATTGTAATGAGCAACCCACTCTTTAGGTGTTGTTTTTCTGGTGCGTGTAAAATTCCCATATTCATCAATAACTCTTGATTCAATTATGTTAAATATTTGCTCAGGGTTTACATTTCCACAAGTGGTACATTCGCTTTCACTCCAGTCAGCCTGATGTACTCTGGATTTAAAATATATAATAGAACCAACAGGATTACCTTTATATATTAAATATCCTCCTGTATCCAATATTATTAATTCATCGAACATTTTAAATATTTCGGAAGAGGGCTGGTGTAAGACAACAAATACTAATTTCCCTTTCAAAGATAGTTCTTTTAATAAATCTAAAATGTTCTCAGAATCACGGGATGATAAACCTGATGTAGGTTCGTCTAAAAATAAAATTGATGGTTCTCTTATTAATTCAAGTGCAATATTTAATCTTTTTCGTTGACCCCCACTAATTTTTTTATTTAGCGGATTACCAACTTTCATATCCTTTATTTCATACAAACCTAAATTATGAAGTGTATTTAATACAATTCTGATTATTTGGTTTTCATTAAAATTATCAAAACAAAGTTTAGCATTATAAAAAAGATTTTGAAAAACTGTTAGTTCTTCAATCAGTAAATCATCTTGTGAGACAAAACCTATAATTCCATGTGTTTTTTCTTTTTCAGTATGAATATTTATATTATTTATTAGCACTTCTCCGCTTGATGGTTGAGTAGAACCATTTAATACGTTAAGTAATGTTGTTTTGCCTGCTCCGCTTGCACCCATAATACCAACAAGCTTTCCCGACTCTTCTACGAAATTAATTTTGTGTAACCCTTTTACTCCGCCTTTGAAATTGTATTCTATATTTTTTACTTCAAAAATTATTTTTGACTTACTTTTATCTTCATTAAATATACTGATAATATCGCTGTAATATATAGGAGATATCCTCTGTCCTCTAATTGAAGAACCGATAGTTAGTATATAAACTTTATCATTATGCAGTAACTGTCCGTTTAAGTATAATTCGCTATTGCCAAGGTATCTTATTAAAAACATACCGATTGTTGCAATATTTAATATTCGTATCTGTCCATCAAGGGGTTCGCAATAAATATGTTTAACCTTAGGATGTGAATATTCTTTATTATTATCTATTAATAATACTCTTGTGGAATTTGGAATTTGGCTGAATGAATAAATTGAAAAACCCTTAATTCTTTTATATTCATCTAATTGTATGTTAAATGTTTCTGATACTGTGTTTACAAATTCAAGTTCCTGGAATGTAATTTCTTCAGAATCAGATTTAATAAATTCAAGAAGACGTATAAGAACAACAATTTTTTGTTTTTGAGTAAGCTCCTTATTGATTTCGGTACATATTTTTAAAACTCGAACAGAACTTGATGAAGTTCTTTTTTTGATTAGTTTTTCGTTATTGTTTTTGCTTTGATTTAATTCATAAAAATAATCAAAAACCCGCAAATATTCTTCAGCTAATTCCTGATTTAACTGTTGGTTTAAAAATAATTCAACAACTGATCTCCTTTCAGTTTTTTTACTTTCAGGACGAGCAATAATTGCAAATAATTGCATCAAAGCTTTTAATATCTTCTCACTCATTAATCCTTAGAATAATCCAAAACATGGAATTATTTAACTATAAATATTTTAATCAGTAATTGACCAATATGCATATTTAACAAAAGTAATAATTTTTGCAAGTAAAAAAACACATTCATTTAATTTAAAATATTTTAAATTATACAAGTCGTTAATAATCAATAAAATTATCTTTGTGTATGAATGTTAATTAATTGTTTTATTTATATTTTTTTTCAATATTATTAAACTGATTATTGCAATAATTAACCATATAAACATTTCTTTCCAATCTTTAAAAATAAGTTTTCCCAAAAAGAAAAGTATTGAATAAGTCATTGTAATTGAGCTTGCCCAGCAGATAAATAAATATTTTGAATTACTTTTAAATGGCAAAATATTTAATGATTTGGTAACAGGCTTCCATGAGCCGCCTGGCTTAACTTTGGAGTAGAATGATTGTAAGACTTCAATTTTGGTCGGTTTTGTAATAAAAGTAACAATTATCCATGTTATTGTAGTTATTCCAACTGTGAAAAAGAAACTGTCAGGATATTCCCAGTTCAATAAAAATTTTGATATTGCATAAGCAATAAAAGGTGTGATTGTAGCGGCAATTTCACTCCATGCATTTATTCTCCACCAATACCATCGCAAAATTAAAACTAAGCCCAAACCAGCCCCACATTCGATAATAAAAGTCCATACTCCTGAAATCGTATGTAAAAAGTTAGTAATAATCAAAGCAATTAACATAATTAATATTGTGAATACTCTGCCTATAAAGACATAATTTTTTTGTGCTTTTTCTTCATTTTCAAAACTTTCAGAAGGTCTGAAAAAACGTTTATACAAGTCATTTGTTAAATAGCTCGCACCCCAATTGAGTTGGGTAGAAATTGTGCTCATATATGCAGCTAAAAATGCAACTAATAATAAACCTTTTAAACCTGCCGGAAGAAAATCCTTCATTGCAAGAACATAGCCAAGTTTTTTATCTGCTTCGGGTAAATCAGGATAAAGAACAATTGCACATAAACCGACAATAATCCATGGCCATGGACGAATACAATAGTGAGCTACCTGAAAAAATAAAGTAGCAAAAACTGAATGTTTTTCGTCTTTACAGCTCATCATTCTTTGAGCAACATAACCACCTCCGCCAGGTTCAGCTCCCGGATACCAGCTTGACCACCATTGAATCATACTATATGCAAAAAATGACGCAATGCTAATACTTAATCCGCTTGCGATTCCTGAAACAGAATTACTTGAAATGTTAGGAAAAAAACTCAAAGACCAATCAGGTAATTTTGTTTTTAATCCATCAATCCCTCCAATTTTATCAGAAGATAACACTATTATTGCAAGGACTATACAACCGGTCATTGCTATAACAAACTGAATTGCGTCAGTAATAGCAACACCGATTAATCCTGAAATACTGGAATAAATTGCCGTAATCAGCATAGCGCCTGCTACATATATCAATAATTGATAGTCAGGTATATCGAAAAATACCTTAAAAATTGAAATAAGAGCTAAATTTACCCATCCAATAATTATAGTGTTCATAAAAACACCTAAATAAATTGATTTAAATGCTCTTAAAAATGATGCAGGTTTGCCGCTGTAACGTATTTCAATAAATTCCAGTTCTGTTAAAATTTCTGCCCTTCTCCACAGTTTAGCGAAAAAGAAAGTAGTTAACATACCTCCAATTAACATATTCCACCACAACCAGTTTCCTGATATCCCGTTTTTTGAAACTAATTCTGTAACTGCTAAAGGTGTATCTGCAGCAAAAGTAGTTGCAACCATTGATAAACCTGCAATATACCATGGCAAATTCCTCCCTCCGAGGAAAAAATCAGATAAGCTTTTACCGGCTTTTTCTTTATATTTTAATCCTATATACAGTGATAATAATAAGTATGCTAATATTATTAACCAGTCAATAATTGCTAATTTCATTAAAATATTATTTTTTAAATTTATGCAATTTTACAAATTTTTATTCAACTCTTATATTATTCATGAATTTTACTATAAAAGCGTCTTTAAATCCGGATTTTTTTATCTTATTCACTTCATAATTAGCATTTTCAATATTATTAAAATCACCGGTTGTATATTTATATAATCCTTTATGGAAATATTCACTTACATTATAACCTTTGAATATTAAGGAATTACTTTTTAATTTAGTGTTTGATGTCATTATTTGAACTTTGTAAATTATGTTTTTGGGGTTATTAATTGTGATTATTGGATTTTTTATATTTGATATATTATTGTTAGTTAAATTATTAACACCATTTAATTTATCATTTAAAATTAATTTATAATTATTTTTCGCATATATTTTATTTGTTGAGTTAAAATGCCACCATTCATTACTAATTCCAGTAAAACCGGCTTTTTTCATAACTTTTCTCAATAAATCCCTGTTATTTATCTGGTTAATATTTAATTTCCCCTTTTTTAGCATTTCATTTTCAAAGGAAGGTGAAGAAATTTCATTAAAACAATCAAATTTAGAACCCATATCAAGTTCATTTCCTTTTTCGTCAACAATACTTAAGTCTATTGCTACGCCATAATTATGTAAAGATGTTTGTTCTGGGGCAGATAAATATTTTTGTTTATCATTTTTTGATAAATGAGATGAATCCCACATCATTTTCTGAATATTTACCGGACGAGTTGCATCGTAAACAATTAAGCTATAATTAGAATTAATTAATTTGAGATTTTTTTGAGCATTTGCTAATTTTACTGCAGTATTTTTTTCCAAATAACATTCATTAAAATTTCCATAAAAATCAATCCCTGCAAAATTATCTTTACCTGAATATTTGAGATTAATAACTATTGTTGTATCATAAATTTTGATATTTACTAAACCATAATTTATAAATACCTTTTCAATCTCATTGATATTTGTGCTTGATTTATGAGCAGTTGAATCTTTTGTAAGCGAATAAATGTTTTTATTACTTTTTATTAAACAAGGATTTTTTGGATTATGTGGCAATGTGGTAATTAATAGCAAATTGATAATGGAAAGCAAAATAAAATTTATGATTTGCATTTATTTTAAAAAAACTTAATTTTGAAACGAAGTTAAAACTTTAAACATATAAAATTTATTATTATTAAAAAAATGAAAAAAATATTTTTTAGTATATCCGTTTTATTTATTCTATGTGGGAATATTTTATTGTTTGCACAAGACAAATTACTTACTATTGATGAAGCTGTTTTAGGTCAATATCGGCAATTTTACCCTGAATATATTCGTCAATTACAATGGAGAGCAAAAACAGATTTTTATACTTATGTTGAAAACGAAAATTTAATGCAAGGAGATGTTAAGTCAAAAGAAATCAAGTCAGTATTAACTTTAAGTGAATTAAATAAGGTTCTTGAAAAGCAAAATGTTTTAAAGCTGAGTTATTTCCCCGAATATTTATGGGTTGATAATAATTCAATCAAATTTACATCAGAAAACCATATAATTGAATATAATGTGAATTTAAATATGGTATCAGTTAATCTAAAATATGATGAAAATGCCCAGAATGAAGATTATTGCTATAAAAACTCAAAATTAGCATATACTATTGAAAATAACTTATATATCGCAGGTATTGATGGAGAGCTTATACAAGTTACAAAAGATACAGAAAAAGGTATTGTAAACGGACAAATTGTTCATCGTAATGAGTTTGGAATTGATAAAGGTACTTTTTGGTCACCAAAAGGAAATTATTTGGCATATTACAGGATGGATGAAACAATGGTTACAGATTATCCTTTGGTTGATATTACAAAACGGATAGCAGAAACAGATAATATTAAATATCCCATGGCAGGAATGAAAAGCCATGAAGTAAAACTTGCAGTTTATAATTTAAAGAATAATACTAAAGTATATCTTAAAACTGGAGAACCGGTTGAGCAGTATCTTACAAATATTGCATGGAGCCCTGATGAAAAATATATTTTTATTGCTGTACTCAATCGGGAGCAAAATTATTTGAAATTAAATCAGTATGATGCAATAACAGGAGATTTTATAAAAATAATTTTTGAGGAAAAAAATGATAAGTATGTTGAGCCATTACACCCGATTGTATTTTTGGAAACCAAACCTAACGAATTTATCTGGCAAAGCCAACGGGATGGTTATAATCATATTTATCATTATAATACTGATGGAAAATTAATTAATCAGGTTACCAAAGGTAATTGGGTTGTTACAGATTTTATAGGTTTTAATAAAGATGAAACAGAGATTTATTATATGTCAACCCAACAAAGTCCTATTGAAAGCCATTTGTATAAAGCAAATATTTCTAATGGAAAAATTACCAAATTATCTAATGAAACAGGTTCTCACTCTTGTTCTGTAAGTAAAACAGATAACTATATAATTGATAGTTATAGTAGTACAGATGTATCAAATCAATACAATATTTTAGATAATAATGGTAAAATTGTAAAAAACCTGTTGACTTCAAAAAATCCATTATCGGATTATAAACTAGCTGAGATGAAAATATTTACAATAAAAGCGGCAGATAATAAAACTGATTTATATTGCAGATTAATTAAACCGTTAAATTTTGATCCTGCGAAAAAATATCCTGTAATAGTATATGTATATGGAGGGCCTCATGATCAATTAGTTCAAAATTCATGGTTGGGAGGCGCACCTTTATGGGATTATTATATGGCACAGAAAGGCTATATTGTTTTTACAGTTGATAATCGTGGTTCAGCTAACAGGGGATTGGAATTTGAAAATATTATTCACAGGAACGTTGGAACAGCTGAAATGGAAGACCAGATGAAAGGTATTGACTATTTGAAGCAACTGGGATATGCGGATATAAATCGTATTGGAGTGTACGGATGGAGCTATGGTGGTTTTATGACAATATCAATGATGACAAAACATAACGAAATATTTAAAGTCGGAGTGGCAGGAGGACCTGTAATTGATTGGAAATATTACGAAGTAATGTATGGTGAACGATATATGGATACACCGCAGGATAATCCCGAAGGCTATAAGAATGCTTCGCTTATTAATCAGGCAAAAAACCTGAAAGGCAAATTATTGGTTATTCATGGAGGAATTGATAATACTGTGGTTTGGCAGCATAGTCTTTTATTTATTAACGAATGTATTAATAATGGCATACCTGTAGATTATTTTGTATATCCCCGTGATGAGCATAATGTTAGAGGCACAAAAAGACTTCATCTAATGAAAAAAATCACAGCATATTTTGATGATTATTTGTAGAAAAATTTAATAAAATAATGATAAAAAATGTATATTTGTAAATAAAAATGATAAAATCTTATCTATAAATTCAATTTTGGAATAGAAAGTAGGGTTTTACATATTCTATGAACATAGTTTTGTTTCATTATAAGTAGGGCTGTGCAACCAATAAAATTTAATATAAAACACAATATTTCTACTCAAAAATTGATTAACTTTGTAACACAACAAATTCACTAGTAATGATAACAAAAGAATATATTACAAAACTTAAGCATAATGGCAATAGTGACATTTCTAAACTTGTTAAGAGTCAGCGAGATGTGGGAACTATTAACAATATACTGGAAAGTTTAGGTCAATTACCAAGCGGTTTTGAAAGCGATTTTTTGTATGAATTATTAGAACACCAGCACGCCCAAGTGAGACTAAATGCCGTTAAAAATATTGGAAAACTAAATGGAAATTCAAAAATTTCAAGTCTTTACGAACTATACAAAAAAGAAACAGATACAAGTGTTAGGCGAGAAATAATATCTTCAATAGGAAGACAACGAAAAGTAGAAAATAAACCCTTTTTGTTTGAAACGTTAAATGATGAAGACCCAAAAATAGTTTGTCAAGCTATTCGTGGACTTTTGGTTTTTGAAAAGGATAAAGATATTGAAAAACATTTGAAACCTTTAATTAACCATACTAATGAAATGGTAAGGACAGTGATTTATAAAGAATATTTTGCAAAAGAGAACCAAATTACTGGTGTACTACCTCATACTGAAACATATGATTTTTTAAAGAATACTGTCGTAAATGCAGATGTATTAAAGGTGTTAGAATCAGTACCCGATGAAAGCGTTCATTTAACTTTTACATCACCACCATATTACAATGCCAGAGATTACTCAATTTATCCCAGCTATCAAGCCTACTTAGAATTTTTAGAAGAAGTTTTTAAAGAAACACAGCGAATCACTAAAGAAGGACGTTTTTTAATTGTTAATACTTCGCCAATCATAATTCCTCGTGTTAGTCGGTCACATTCAAGTAAACGCTACGGTATTCCATTTGACTTACATCCTCTTTTAGCAAAAAATGGATGGGAATTTGTTGACGATATTATTTGGTTAAAACCAGAAGCAAGTGTTAAAAATCGAATAGGTGGTTTTATGCAACACCGAAAACCATTAGGATATAAACCAAATTGTGTAACGGAATATTTAATGGTTTATCGTAAACAAACAGAAAAACTATTGGACTGGAATATTAGAAGCTACGATTACCAAACAGTCGAAAACAGCAAAGTAGCCGATGGTTATGAATCTACAAATGTATGGAAAATAGACCCTAGCTTTGACAAAGTGCATTCAGCTATTTTTCCAGTTGAACTATGCAAAAGAGTTATTCAGTATTATTCTTACAAAGGAGATTTAGTCTTCGACCCATTTGGCGGAAGTGGTACAGTTGGTAAAACAGCAAAATCATTGGATAGATTCTTTTTCTTAACGGAACAAGAGGCTACCTATTTTGAATATATGCAAGTCAAAGCCAAGCCAAAAGAGTTATTTAACGAATATCAAACTAAGTTTTTAACATTAGAACAATTTAAAGAAATAGCTAAATGACATTAACAGACCAAGTCGTAAAAAATATAATCAAACGTTTAATAAAAGGACAAGATTATAGAATTGAAGTAGTTGCATTAATTAATGCAGAGTTTTTGCAATTTGCTATAGATTTTTTCAAAAAAGTTATTGAAGCAAAACTTGCTAACCAAGATGTAACAATTGATTGGTACAAGCAAACTTTTTTAAATCCTAAGTTAAGTTCAGAAGATATTGCTATAAATTCGGGTTTGAATAAAAAGACAATCACGAATATGTACAATTCGGCAACCAAAGAAATTGTAATTGATGCTTCAAACGAACATTACGACATTCTTTATCAATCAATAAGTACTTTAATTGAAAATCAACCCGACATCGATTTAACCTTAACAATAAAGTTTAGAGGTGTAAGTGTTGAACTGAACATAAACGAAAGCCTAATCGTAATTAATACACTTGCCGTTAAGCGAGCTGCTTTGCGTGGCGGACTTTGGAGTACAGCAGGAAAACGAGTAGAAAAATACTTAATGGCAACACTTTGCAATGTTTTTAGCGTACCATTTGAACATTTCGACCAAAGCAGGGTACCAAAAAGTATGAGAGAAGTAGATTTTTACTTGATTAATAATGGAAAATATCACCGTTGTGAAGTGAAATTAATGGGACGAGGAAATCCTGAAAGTGCAGATGCTATTTTTGCACGAGAGAGCGACGTTTTTGTTGCAGATAAACTTTCAGACTTAAACAAGCAGCAAGCAGAAAATTTAAAGGTGAAATGGGTTGAATTGCGTAATGAAAGTGGATACAAACGTTTTGCAACAGTTTTAAAAGCACTTGATATCCCATTTTTTGACTTTCAAGGTAGCTTAGATGCTAATTTGGACAAAATACTTGACGATTTATTGGACATAAGAAAGAAAAACAAAGTATAATCCACTTGTTAAGTTTGTAACTTCAATGGTTAGATATAAAAAAAGCAGATTGTATCTGCTTTTAATAAAAATTTATTGTAGTATAAAATTTATTGGTACAACAAACTGAACTTTTACAGGTATTCCGCTTTGTTTTCCGGGAGTCCATTTTGGCATACTTTGCACAACCCTGATAGCCTCTTTGTCAAGATAAGTGTCAATACCTCTTTTAATTTCGACTTTTTCAACTGCACCATCAGAATTAACAACAAATTGAACAAATACTCTTCCTTGTACACCATTTTCTTTAGCAATCTCGGGATACTTAATATTGGAAGCAATAAATTTTAATAACTCTTTTTCCCCACCAGGAAATTCCGGCATTTCTTCTACACTAAAGTATATTTCAGGTTCTACAGGTTTTTCATCAATTATAGTTATTTTTCCTTTGTCTACAGGAATATTGTCGTCAATATTTGGATTTACAGTTGATTTAAATTGATCATCTGTAATAGAAATTTCGACTTTTTCAACAACTGAATCAACTACAACAGGTGCTGTAAATTTAACTATATTTGGAAGTGGTGTTGGAGGTGGAGGGGGTGGAGGAGGCGGTGGAGGCACATCATTTGGATTTTTCACATTTATAAATTCAACATAACTTGGATCATGAATAAATACATTCCTGTTATGATTAAAACTTGCCATAATAAATGGCGTTCCTGCAATAAACAAAAGAACGGTCATACCAATAATTACAGCTATTGTAGTATTTTTTTTGTAAATATTTCTTAAATAGTATGCGCCGTAATCTTTATTTCTGTTTTCAAATACAATTTCGTCGAAAGTTTCGACATTTTTATTAACTTTTTCCATAGGATTAAAAATTTAAATTATTATAAAAACTTATTTAATATAAAAAAGTAAATTTTTTCCCAATATTGATAAAATACGTTTTAAGTTAATACTTGTAACTTATACTTTTTATAACGTATTTTTTTAAAAAATGTTATATAATATGTTGTATGAAATTATCAACTATTATTAACGAGAATTTTGCTACTTCTTCAATAGAAAAAAATCGAAAAAATACGGAATATTATTTTAATAATAAATGTTTGTAAGTAAATAAAATAGATTAATTTTGTTATTGCTATTATGAACATTAAGCAGAATAGATTAAACATAAATAATTGTAATTGAAACACATATAAAATTCAAAATTTATGAAAAAAATTTCTTTAATTTTTTTATTAATATTTTTTTCATCAATGTTGTTTTCACAAACTTGGTTAAAAAACTTACCACAAGGCAAATCAAAAAGTGAATTAACTTTTTTTGATTATAAAAATGCCTTTGAAAAATATTGGTCACCATTCAAAGTTAACAGAGGTTATTACTATGTAAATGGAGTAAAGAAAAAAGCAATAGGATGGAAACAATTTAAAAGGTGGGAATACAATATGGAAGGACAAATAAATCCAATTACAGGTGAATTTCCGAAAAAAGCTGCTCAAAAAGTTTATGAAGATTATTTGAATGCAAATCTTGGATTAAAATCTGCAAAATCAGCAAATTGGGTGTCTTTAGGTTCTAATAGTTCCTTAGGTGGATATGCAGGTATTGGTCGTATTAATTGTATTGCTTTTCATCCAACTGATAATAATACATATTGGATTGGTGCTGCTTCCGGAGGATTATGGGTTACAACAGATGATGGTTTAAACTGGACTTGTTTAACTGATAATAATGGTGCTCTTGCAGTAAGTGATATTATTATTCCATCAGATTATGCTGTTTCAAATACAATTTATATAGCTACAGGAGATAGGGATGCATGGGATAATAATAGTATTGGTGTTCTAAAGTCAACAAATAGTGGTTCTACTTGGTATTCAACAGGAATTAATTACGTACTGTCTGACTTGTCTATGATAAACAGACTACTATTAGATCCAAATAATAATCAGATTATTATTGCTGCAACATCAGATGGAGTTTATAAAACAACAAATGGTGGTACTACGTGGAGTAATCAATTGGTAAGTACCAATTTTATTGATATGGAATATAAACCAGGCAATTTTAATACAATTTACGGCTCAACTGACAATGGAGAAATTTATGTTACTACAAGCGGTGGATTATCTTGGACACAATCTTTTAGTGATTCAAATGCAGGAAGAATAGAGCTGGCTGTTTCTGCAAATCAATCTGCGTGGGTATATGCTATAGCTACAGCAAGTGATTATGGACTGTATGGTATTTATAAATCTACTAATAGCGGTACAAGTTTTTCACAGGTTTTTGCAGGAGCTACTCAGAACTTATTAGGATGGGCAGCAGATGGTAGTGACTCTGGAGGACAAGGCTGGTACGATTTATGTATTGCGGCTTCACCATCTGATGCAAGCACTGTAATTATAGGAGGTGTAAACACATGGGGATCAATAGATGGAGGAAACTCTTGGTCTGTTATTAATCATTGGGTAGGAGATGGTGGTGTTCAAGCTGTTCATGCTGATAAGCACATGCTTAAATTTAGAAGCAACGGGGATTTATTCGAATGTAATGATGGTGGTGTATATATTTCCTCAGATAATGGTATAAGTTGGGCAGATAAAACTAATGGCATGGTTATTAGCCAGATGTATAAATTAAGTGTTTCTGTAACTGATTCTTCTGAAGTAATAACCGGATTGCAGGATAACGGGACAAAATTAATATCAGGAGGCTCCTGGTATGATGTAATGGGGGGTGACGGTATGGAATGTCTAATTGATTATACAGATGTTAATATTCAATATGGCGAATACTATAATGGATATTTAACCATGACAACAGATCACTGGGCTACTACATCAGATATTTATTGGAATATTCCGGGACCACCAGATGGTGCATGGGTTACACCATTTATAATTGACCCTGTAAATAATAGTACGCTGTATGCAGGATATGCCGATGTTTGGAAAACTACAGACATGGGGTATAGTTGGACACAAATATCCACAATTAATTCTACAGATAAAATCCGTTCTATGGCAATTGCTCCTTCAAATACTCAGTTTTTATATGTTGCAGATAATGACACTATTTGGAAAACAATGGACGGAGGAAATTCATGGATTGATATAACAGGAAGCTTACCTGTTAGTTCCGGATATATTACGAATATTGCAGTTAAAAATGATGATGAAAACACTCTTTGGATTACTTTGGGGGGATATAATTCAAGTAATGTTTATCAATCAACAAATGGAGGAGCTTCATGGGATGATATTTCAACAGGATTACCTCAGATTCCTGCATATACGGTTGTACAAAATATCCAATCAACAACTGAAATTCAATTATATGCAGGTACTGAAGTTGGTATTTATTTCAAGAAAGGTTCTGCAAATTGGATTCCATATAATACAGGATTACCAAATGTGAAAATTGGAGAAATTGAAATTTACTATTCTCCCAATCCTCAAAACACTAAATTAAGAGCAGCTACTTATGGCAGAGGACTGTGGGAATCGTCTGTATATCTTTCCAGCACCGGTATTGAGTTAACAGAAAATAATAATAAAATCAAAATTTATCCTAATCCTGTATCTGATGAATTAATTATTGAAATTACCGGGAATAATGAAAAACTAAGTTTTGAAATTTTTAATTCAATAGGGCAAAAGGTTTTCAAAGGCAATATATTAGATAAAACTGTTATACAAACTTCAAAATTATCATCAGGTATTTATTTAATAAAACTTGATAATGGCAATACTTTTGAGTTAAAGAAATTCGTAAAAAAATAGCTATAATAAAAAGCTAAATAATTATTATTTCAAAATGCAAAACTTTTTATAGAGTGTAAAATTTTAATATTTATCTTGGTTTTGCAATGTCACTACTTTGAACTTTTTTTATTGAGAAGGATTACAATCTAACCTTAAATTTTTAATAAGTTATTATTTGGGATGTGAATATATAAAAAAAGCAGGATTTTCCTGCTTTTTTTATATATAATTTTATTGTAAAGTAAAATTAATTGGAACTGTATATGCTACTTTAACCGGTCTTCCTCTTTGTTTTCCCGGTGTCCATTTTGGCATAGACTGAATAACTCTTATTGCTTCTTTATCAAGATATGGATCAACACTTCGTTTAATTTCAATTTGCTCAACCCCTCCTTCAGCATTAATAACAAAATAAATATAAACTTTTCCTTGTACGCCATTTTCTTTAGCAATTTCAGGATACTTAATATTTGATGCGATAAATTTTCTTAATTCTTCATCACCGCCTGGAAATACCGGCATTTCTTCAACAATCAAAAATACTTCTGCTGTTTCATCCTTTGTTTCGATTACAGTATTATTTGTAACTTCAACAACTTCGTCAGTTACTACATTATTATTCGTTGTTTGAACTATCTGATCAGATGTAGCTAATTCTA
>Ga0247841_10005306_pt1 | contig 21009 bp, 12 predicted proteins | sample LaCruzMarch2015__2_FD_192410 | JGI IMG/M metagenome (GOLD analysis project Ga0247841, IMG submission 192410) | Freshwater microbial communities from meromictic Lake La Cruz, Castile-La Mancha, Spain - LaCruzMarch2015_18m | ecosystem: Environmental > Aquatic > Freshwater > Lake | place: Spain... | reverse complement strand
CTGCGCAAGCGGAAGTCCGGCAACATCGAATGTTATCACGATGATTGTTGACCCTTTATTACCGGTCAGTGTAACAATCGGCGTATCAGCCAATCCGGTATGTGAAGGAACATCTGTGATATTATCGGCAACACCGGCTTATGGAGGAAGTTCACCCATATATCAATGGAAGGTCAACGGGAATAATGTTGGAACAAATAGCTCGACTTATTCCTATGTTCCTGCAAATGGTGATATAGTCACATGTATACTAACTTCAAACGCTACCTGTACCACGGGAAGCCCTGCCACATCAAATGTCATTACGATGATTGTTGACCCTTTATTACCGGTCAGTGTAACAATCGGTGTATCAGCCAATCCGGTTTGTGAAGGAACATCTGTGATATTATCGGCAACACCGGCTAATGGAGGAAGTTCACCCACATATCAGTGGAAGGTCAATGGATCAAATGTTGGAACAAATAGCCCGACTTATTCCTATTTTCCTGCAAACGGAGATATAGTCACATGTATACTTACTTCAAACGCTACCTGTGCCACGGGAAGCCCGGCCACATCAAATGTTATCACGATGATTGTTAATCCGTTGTTACCGGTTAGCATATCGGTTGAAGCATCGGCTAATCCGGTATGCAATGGTACTTCTGTTGCCTATACCGTTACATCGGTAAATGAAGGAAGTTCACCATTCTATCAGTGGAAGGTCAATGGATCAAATGTTGGAACAAACTGTTCGACTTATTCTTATGTTCCTGCAAACGGAGATGTGGTGATTTGTGTGCTGACATCCAACGCCACCTGCGCAAGCGGAAATCCGGCCACATCGAATATTATCACGATGGTGGTTGATCTACTATTGCCGGTTAGTGTATCGGTTGAAGCATCAGCCAATCCGGTATGTGAAGGAACATCTGTGATATTATCGGCAACACCGGCTAATGGAGGAAGTTCACCAGCCTTTCAATGGAAGGTCAACGGAAATAATGTTGGAACGAATAGCCCGACTTATTCCTATTTTCCTGCAAACGGAGATGTGGTGATTTGTGTGCTGACGTCCAATGCCCCCTGCACAAGCGGAAATCCGGCCACATCGAATGTCATTACGATGATTGTTGACCCTTTATTACCGGTCAGTGTAACAATCGGTGTATCAGCCAATCCGGTATGTGAAGGAACATCTGTGATATTTATAGCTACCCCGGCTAATGGAGGAAGTTCACCATTCTATCAGTGGAAGGTCAATGGATCAAATGTTGGAACCAACAACTCAACTTATTCTTATGTTCCTGCAAACGGAGATGTGGTGATTTGTGTGCTGACATCCAACGCAACTTGTGCCATCGGAAGTCCGGCCACATCGAATGCAATTACCATGATAGTTGACCCACTTTTACCGGTAAGTGTCAGTATTGCGTCAAATCCATCGGGAGCAGTTTGTACAGGTACATCAGTAACATTTACTGCTACCTCTGTGAATGGAGGATCAAATCCTGTATATCAATGGAAAAAAAATGGGACAAATGTTGGAATCAATAGTCCCACTTATACATATATTCCTGTCAATAATAATGTTTTAACATGCATTATGACATCGAATGCAATCTGTGTGACCGGAAATCCGGCCACATCGAATGCTATCACAATGACGGTCAATCCTCAATTATCAGTAAATGTATATATCTGGGCATCATCCAATCCGGTTTGCGAAGGTGTGCAGGTCACTTTTTCTGCAATACCAAATAATGGAGGAGCAAATCCAATCTATCAATGGAAAGTTAACGGAAATAATGCAGGGACAAATAGCAATGTTTTTTCATATACACCATTCAACAACGACGTTGTGACCTGTAATTTGACATCAGACATGACGTGTACTACTGGTAGTCTGGCCATGTCGAATGCCATTAACATGCTCGTTAATCCAAACCTTCCACTCAGCGTTTCGATCATGACATCAAACAATCCTGTTTGCATGGGAACTAATCTTACCTGTACCGCAACGATCACCAATGGTGGAGTGAATACATATTATTTTTGGAAAATAAACGGAAATATCCTGGGAACTTATCCAGGCTTTACTTATATACCAGCCAATAATGATATTATAATTTGTGAAATTTATTCAACTGGAACTTGCGTAACAGGAAGTCCGGCAACATCGAATGCTATCACAATGACCGTCGACTCTCTATTACCGGTTAGTGTATCGGTTGAAGCATCAGCCAATCCGGTTTGTGAAGGAACATCTGTGATATTATCGACAACCCCGGCTAATGGAGGAAGTTCACCCACATATCAATGGAAGGTCAACGGAAATAATGTTGGAACAAATAGCCCGACTTATTCTTTTATTCCTTCAAACACTGATGTTGTGACCTGTGTTCTGACTTCAGATGCTACCTGTCCAACAGGAAATCCGGCAACATCGAATTTCATTCCGATGATTGTTGACCCGTTATTGCCTGTGAGTATTAGCATTACATCCGATCCTCCGGAACTATTCTGCATAGGTACCTCAGCTACTTTTACTGCTACCTTTATAAATGGGGGATTGACACCTTCTTTTCAATGGAAGGTCAATGGAATAAATTCAGGATCAGACAATCCAATTTTTACATACACTCCTGATAATGGAGATGCTATTTCTTGTTTATTAATATCCGGTTTATTATGCACATCCAGTAATCCTTCAACCTCAAATACGATCAATGTAGCACCTTCATTCTCATTGAGCTACACATCAACTAATGTAATGTGCAACGGAGGCAATGATGGATCAATTGATCTGACTATCACAGGTGTAACAGGAAATTACATTTTTCAATGGACAGATGGTTCAGTTAATGAAGACCTTTCAGGTTTGTTCGCTGACAATTATAATGTGACTGTTACTGATGCAAATAGTTGTTCAATTTACCAAAGTATTGTGGTTACAGAACCTGAAATAATCGGGATAAATGCATTAATAACCGATGTCCAATGCTTTGGATTCGAAAATGGTTCAATTGTCACATCTGCACAAGGAGGTACCTCCCCTTACATTTATTCCTGGTCGAACGGGGAAACCGGATTTACAATAGTGTCTCTTTCCTCCGGCACTTATACTCTGACAATTACTGACCAGCATGGTTGCTTAACAGTCGAAACATTTAATGTTACCGAACCGGCTGTTTTGAATGTTTTATATACAGTAACTAATGCATCATGTCCTTCATGTTCTGATGGAAATATTGATCTGACGGTTACAGGTGGAAATCAGCCATATTCATATCTGTGGTCAAATGGTGCCAATTTGCAAAATTTGGATTCTTTAATGCCAGGAAATTATTACATTACTATCTCTGATGCTTTCCTTTGCAACTTAACTACTGTTGTTACGCTTAATATAAACACACAAACTATTATTTTCCCTGGAGGATGGTGCATGTTTTCAACATATATTATCCCCTTCAATCCTAATATTACTGATGTATTTGCGCAGGTTGTAGACAATTTAATAATAGTGAAAAATGGGAGCGGTAGTGTATATTGGCCAGAAGTCGGGGTAAATATGATTAATGATCTTACAATCGGTCAAGGATATTTATTAAAGCATTCTACATTAGACACAATAATAATTACAGGCATTCAGGTTGTCCCTGAACAGACACCAATTATTGTTAATTCCGGAAACAGTATTTTGGGCTATCTTAGGTCATCCCCAGACTCGTTAGTTGCAATGCTTGGTTCAATTCTTAATAATATCATTATTGTTAAAGATGACGTAGGAAAAGTGTACTGGCCAGCATTTAACATTGATATAATAGGCAACCTGATCCCGGGGGAAGGTTATGCCATTAAAACAAATGCAGTGTGCACATTGACTTATCCTCCAAATTATATAAATACTCAAAAATCCGAAGTTCATTTTCTTGAAACGGAATATTTTGGAAGGCCAAAGAATACCGGGAATAATATGACACTGGGCATTGACCTCACACTAAGTCACTCTCCTGAAGGAGAAGCACTTTTGAATACCTGCGCTTTGGCTCCCCTCGCCTTTAGGAGAGTGGCAGGGGGAGGGGCCGGATGGATAAATCCTGAGATTGGCGTGTTCGACCAGGCAGGTTTATTAATTGGTTCTGCAGTTGTTGAAGGAAACTTTACTGCAATAGCACTGTGGGGTGACGATGAACTCACCCCTGAAAAGGACGGATTATATCCAGGCGAAGAATTTACATTGAAGATATATTCTCCCTTGATTGCAGGGGATAGCGAAAGGAGGGTAAATAATAAGTTCAATCCACCTGCTCTCCGTCGCAGCGGATCACAAGTCAGAGATGTCTGGGATATTCAGATCGATTCATGGCTGGAAGGTGATGGATTATACAAGGTCAACGGTATCAGCATCGCGGGGAGTATTAATTTTGTTAATCAGGTCTCCGACAGGATTATATTATACCAGAACATCCCCAATCCGTTCAAAGGAACCACCACTATTGGATTTTATATTCCGGAAAAATTAAAAATCAACCTTTCATTATTCAATATGCCGGGTGATTTGGTTTTTTTACTGGATTTGGCTGAATATGAAGCAGGATATCACACTATTGAGTTCCTTTCTGATGACCTGATGCCCGGAGTATATTTTTATAAACTCGAAACGCAATATGGTTCCGTTGTAAAAAAGATGACAATACTCAAATAGATAAATCGGCAGGCAACAGACTACCGGATCATGGGTTCCTGATTACTTCTTCTTTTTTGAATAAGGTTCTAACTGGTTTATTCTGTTTATTGCATAATCAAAGTATGACATAGATAATGTTTCGTCTGTTTCATTGCTTACAGGCCTGGATGTATTTTGTACATATTTTTTATAATATTTATAAGCATCAAAAGGACGCTTTAAATAGAAATCATATTGATATGCAATTTTAAAAAGCAGTGAATGGTTATCAGGAGATGCTTCCAGAGCTTTTTTAAATAGTACAAGTGCAGTATCATTTCTGTGCAGCTTGTTGTTTGCATCGGCTAATTCCGAATAAATCAACGACAGGTATGAACCTGGTGGTGTTAATTTATCAAGTGTTTTATTAAGGTAAACCAGGCTGGTATCAATATCCTCTGAACGATTTGCTGAAACACCCAGATAAAAACAAATCTCAGTTTCAGTTGTATCACTTTCGTATACTTCCCTGAACAAAGGTTCAGCGATAAAATAATCCTGATTTTTATAATAACTTAAAGCCAGGTATTTTTTTGTGAATCTCGATTTTTCGTTAAGTAAAATACATTTGTTGAATTTTACAACTGCCGTATCATAGTAACCTGATAAATAATATAAATAAGCATTGAGTTTTAATATTGATGTATTGTCTGAATCTTTCTCAAGAAACTGGTTTGTGATGATAATGCCTTCATTGTATTTCTTTTTTTTAATGGAAATATTTGCCAATCTGCTGACTGCATTTTTTTCGAATGGAATTAATTTAATTGCTTTCCGGTATAATGTATTAGCCTCATCAAGCATTTCAAGCTGATAATAGCAGTTTGCAACCTGCATAATATTGTAAAAATTTGCGGTGTCAGCCAGGTAGACCGGCAGAAGAATATTAATTGCAGCCCCATAATTATCGTACTGAATGTACAAATCTGCTAATTGGTATTTAAAATAAATATTCTCAGGATATAATTGAATCAGTTGATTCCCAAAGTAAATCGTGCTGTCCTTTTCACCGACATTCTTATAATTGGTTATTAAATCCATAATTATTTTTATATCAGCAGACTGAAATTTCAATGCAAAATTTAAAGTATTAATTGCCTCCTGAAATCTTTTCATTTCATATAGTGATCTGGCTTTCAGGTAAAGTAATTCAGTGTTGCTGCTGTTTTGGCCGGCCAGGGAATCTGCCAGTGCCAATGCCTCTCCGTAACGGTATTCTGACATTAATTCCTTTACATTTTCTGATCCATTAATCTTCTGGGAGAATGATCTTTGATTTATAATAAATATTACAAAAATGTACAAAAACAATTTCATAATCAGGTATGAATTATTCATATAATTATCAGTATTGTAGAAAGGATAAGTTTGATGTCTTACTTTTTTTGTTCAGGTGTTTCAACATGAATGGTGACTTCAGCATTTTGTATCTTCGATTTTATCTCATCTTCAATGGAATCGCACAGGTCATGGGCGCTTTTCACCGAAATATCTTCAGGCAGTTCGAGATGAAAATCTATAAATGATTGATTCCCTGATTTACGCGTTCTCAGATTGTGGAAATCGCCGGAGAACTTGGAAATTGCAGTTGTAATGATTTCCAGATCATCAGCAGGTAATGAATTATCAAGAAGAGGAGAGTAAGCATGTTTTAAAAGGTTGTATGCTTCAAACATTATAAATATGGCAACCAGAATCGCTATAATCGGATCAAGGTAATGAACTCCGGTAACCTGTATCAGTAATAGTCCTGTCCCTACCCCAAGCGACGTAAATACATCTGCTTTCAGGTGCAGGGCGTCTGCTTCCAGTGCCACTGATCCGGTTTCCCTTGATACTTTGTAAAGCCTGCGTGATACATAAGTATTTGCTGCTGCAGAAGCAAACATAACAGCACATCCTGCCCAGACTGATTCCAGTCTGCCTCCAGACAGCAACCTATGTATTGCTTCATATATTATCCAGATTGAGGCAACGAAAATCAATATTGCTTCAATTACTCCTGAAATATTCTCAATTTTCCCATGTCCATAAGGGTGCTTTGAATCAGGTGGATTGTCGGAAACTTGTACTGAAAAAAAAGCAATCAGTGCTGCAACCAGGTCCATCGTGGAATGAATTGCTTCGGAAATGATACTTACAGAACCACTTATCAATCCCACAATCACCTTCATGATTATTAGGCAAATATTTGAAATGACCGATAAACGGGCTATCCTTGCTTTCTTATTCATGGCCGGAAAAACAGCAAAAATACCTTTTTTAAACTTCTGACAGATGAATTAAGTCCTTTTGTAAAACATTATTTTGAAGCGATGCTAATTATTACTATTACTGCCATAGATAATTATATCTCGTTAATGATTAGCCTGGCCAGTTCAGCAGCCTTTGCTGTTGAACTGCTTTCAGCATAAATCCTGATAATCGGTTCAGTATTTGACCTGCGGAGATGTACCCAGCCTGATTTAAAATCAATCTTTATACCATCAGTCTCATCAATCTTTGCATCAGTATTATTAATGAACTTATCTTTTATTTTTAACATTACTGATGACGGTTCGATATTATTATCAAGCTTAACTTTGTCTTTTACCATGAAATATTCCGGAAAACCTGCCCTGAGCTCTGAGCAACTTTTACCTGAACGGGCAAGCTGGCTTAAAAACAGTGCAATGCCAGCCAGTGCATCACGCCCGTAATGCAGTTCAGGGTATATTACACCTCCATTGCCTTCACCACCAATAACGGCACTTACTTTTTTCATCATTTCCACAACATTCACTTCACCAACTGCTGAGGGGTAATATTGGCCGTTATGCTTTACAGTCACATCGCTTAATGCCCGTGTTGATGATAAATTTGATACGGTGTTGCCTGGAGTGTTGTCCAGAACATAATCTGCAACCGATACTAATGTATATTCCTCACCAAACATTGAACCATCCTCACAGATAATAGCCAGGCGGTCAACATCCGGGTCAACAGCAAAGCCTGCATGAGCTTTTTTATCTGCTACCATCCTTGAAATTTTAGTGAGATTATCAGGCAAAGGCTCAGGATTATGAGGGAAAATGCCATCTGGCCTGCAGTATAATTTATGGATTGTTGCAACTCCTAATGAAGTCAAAAGCTCGGGTACTGCAATTCCTCCTACAGAGTTAACTGCATCGACCACAATGGTAAAACCTGATTTTCTGATGGCATTTACATCCACCAAGGGTAGTCTCAGAATTTTTTGAATATGTATACTCAGATAATCATTTTTTTCTGAATATGTCCCGATATTATCTACATCAGGGTACTTGGTCTTTGATAAGTATTCATAATGTTCAGCAATCTCCAGGACATCTTTTCCATCTTGTCCTGAAAGAAATTCACCCCGGTGGTTCAGCAGTTTCAATGCATTCCAGTTACCGGGATTGTGGCTTGCAGTAATTATAATACCACCTGAGGCATGCTCACTGGTAACGGCAATTTCGACTGTAGGAGTTGTTGCCATTCCGATATCAATAACATCAATACCTGTTCCAAGTAATGAACCTGTGATAAGCCGGTTGACCATATCTCCGGAAATCCTTGCATCACGGCCAATAACAATTTCAGGGCGTTTATTACAGGATTTTTCTTTTATCCACAAAGAATATGCAATTGCATATCTGACGATGTCTAAAGGACTGAGACCTTCACCGGTTAACCCGCCAATAGTTCCCCTGATCCCTGATATTGATTTGATAATTGTCATATAAGCCTAATTTAAAGTGTGGTAATACTTACAGCTAAATAATAACACGCAAAGAAAAGTAAAATAATTACTAAATTTTGAGCAGTTAACTAAAATTTGTATTTTTGCAGCGAAGTCGAAAATAGCCTGTTGTGTTATACGCCTAACATTATTTTTGCCGAAAAGCCAGGCAAAAATATTTTTTGACAAATATTTTAAAACATAGAAAAGCATAATAATCCGTGAGCTGGATTTTTTTTTGATGATTAGCGTATAACCTGTTGGGCGCTACTTAATTATTAATCTAAATTTTACGCTTCGTAATGGAAAACAATTTTAACAAATCTGATTATTCAGGAGATTCAGATTTTCGTAAAGAAAGACCCTATTCGGGAAATGAACGGGGTCAGTACCACAAACGATCCAATGACGGATTCAGGAAAGGACCCCGGAATAATTACGGAAATCCTGGCGGGAAGCCTGCTTACAACAATTCAAGGGGAGGAAATCCACAGTTTGATAATTCAAAAAAACAATATCCTTATAATAAATTTAAGAAAAAGGAAAATGTTCAACATCAGGAATTTCCACCTGATTATGAAATGAGGTTGAACCGCTTTTTGTCTGCCGCAGGGGTTTGTTCACGCCGTGAAGCCGATAAATTTATTAAAGCAGGAGTAGTGACTGTTAACGGACAGATTCAGGCAGAAATGGGCGTTAAGGTTAAAATGTCGGACGATATAAGGTACAACGGTGTAAAACTGATACCTGAAACGAAAATTTATATTGTCCTAAATAAACCTAAAAATTATGTTACAACCGCGAATGATCCTCATGCAAAGAAAACAGTGATGGAACTGGTCCGCAATGCCGGTAACAGGAGGCTATTCCCTGTCGGACGTTTAGACCGTCTTACCACAGGTGTATTAATCTTTACCAATGATGGTGACCTCACTAAAGAACTGACACATCCAAAAAGTAATGTGAAAAAAATATATCACATTTTTCTTGACAGACCCATGACAATTGAGGATTTCAATAAATTGGCGGGCGGAGTTGAACTTGAGGATGGATTTTTTAAACCCGACCTTTTAGGTTATGTAAAAGATGATGATAAGAGACAACTGGGTATAGAGGTACATTCAGGCAGGAACAGGATTGTTCGCAGGTTATTTGATAACGTGGGCTATAAAATTAAAAAACTCGACAGGGTGTATTTTGCAGGAATTACCAAAAAGAAACTCGGCAGAGGCAGATGGCGGTTTTTATCAAAAAATGAGGTTTATTCTTTACAATCGGGAGGCCATACAAAAATGGCATAACCACCTGCCGGAATCCACTATTTATCCTTAGTGGCGAAAATCATTTCCCTGTTCTTACAGCAGTTATATTCAAACTGAATAGTAATATGATAAATACCAAATTGCTCGTTTAGGATTTCAATTATCTTTCTTCTGATTACTGTTGCTTCATCAATAGTAAGATTATTGTCAAGGTTAAGATGAAAATCAAAATGGATTTCACGGTCGTTTAAGTTCCAGGCATGAAGATGATGGATATTATTTACTTCCGGTAACTCTTCTATTTTTAATTTAATAAGCTCCAGATCAAGATTTGAAGGAGTGAACTGCATAAGAATATTTATTGTCTCGTTTAATATAGAATAAGTCTCCCTGATAATATATAACCCGATAATTACCGATATCAGAGGATCAATCCAGTATAATCCGTAATAATACATCAGTGTTCCGCCAATTATCACTGCCACCGACGACATGGTATCAGATACAAGGTGTAAATATGCAGCCCTGATATTAAGATTTTTTTTAGATGAATTTTTTAAAATAAATGCAGATATCAGGTTGCCGGCAAGGCCTGTTATAGCTACAATAAGCAATATCTCTCCTTTAACCGGTGATGGATTTTTAAACCGGTGGTATGCTTCAATGAAAAGAAATACAGATATTACAATAAGAACTATCGAATTGAATAATGCAGCCAGGATCTCAATCCGTTTAAACCCGAAAGTTCGCTTTTGTGAGGATGCTTTTTTACTTACCTGGCAGGCAATGTATGCAATAAAAATTGCCACGGTATCACTGAGGTTGTGCAGTGCATCTGATAAAAGTGCAAGACTGTTTGATAATAGACCTCCTGCTACTTCAGCAACAGTAATTAACAAATTTATTACTGCTGAAAATATCAGCCTGCCTGACGAACCGTCATTTTTATTTTTTACATTGAATTGTTTATGGGACACGGGAAATTTTTTATATAAACAATTTATATCCTTCAAAGTTGAATAAAAATATAAAATGGGTTTTTGGCAGGCAGATATTATTTCCTGAATTAAGTATCTTCGCCCTTCAATTTTTGGAGTAATATATCATGGAAATATTTTCTGCACGTAATATTGTTAAGCGTTTTGCCACACAAACCGCTCTCGACGATGTAAGTATATCTGTTCCGGAACAATGCATTTTTGGCTTACTTGGCCCGAATGGTGCAGGTAAAACCACTCTTATCAGGATCATTAACCAGATAACCGCACCTGATACCGGAGAATTATATTTCAAAGGCGAAAGGTTGAGATCTTCACATATTGGGATGATTGGATACTTACCCGAAGAACGGGGATTATACAAAAAAATGAAAGTCGGGGAGCAATGCCTGTACCTCGCACAACTTAAAGGATTAACCAAAAATGATGCACTGCGGAAGCTGAAGTACTGGTTTGAAAAGTTCGAAATACAATCATGGTGGAACAAAAAAGTTGAAGAATTATCAAAAGGGATGCAGCAGAAAGTTCAGTTTATAATAACTGTGCTGCACGAACCGGCTTTGCTGATCTTTGATGAGCCATTTTCGGGTTTCGATCCGATTAATGTTAACCTGCTTAAAGAAGAAATTCTCGACATCCGCAAAAAAGGTGCAACAATAATCTTTTCCACCCATAATATGGAATCGGTTGAAGAACTGTGCGATAATATTACACTTATCAATCGTGCAAAATGTATTCTCGATGGTAATATTAATAGCATAAGGGAACGATATAAATCGAATTTGTATCAGGTTACTTTTCATGGCAGGTTCGACAAAAGTATGGTCAAATTATCAGGTGATTTTGAATTTTTCGAGGAAAAAAAATCAGAAGATAAATATTCAGCCAGGATAAAATTAACCAATGGTTTAACTACCAACGAGCTGGTGTCGGCTCTATTACCTGCCGGCGAATTATGTTCATTCAATGAAATTATTCCAAGTATGCGCGATATATTTATTAACGTAGTAAAAGAAACGGAAGAGTAAAATTAAATTAACATTGTTTACCAGGCAAAATAACTTGTCATGAATAAGATATTGATAATTATCAAAAGAGAGTACCTTACACGGGTCAGGAAAAAGTCGTTTATTATAATGACCATTATTGGTCCGTTATTGATGGGTGCCCTCTTTGTTGTACCTGTTTGGCTTGCACAGAAGGAGGACCAGGAGGAACGTACCATTGCAGTTATTGATGAAACTAATAAAGTTGATAACCAGTATTCTGATGTTCATGGATTATTTTATAAGAAACTTCCTGAAACTCCTTATACAAAGTTTGAGTATCTGCCCAATACTCCTCTCGACTCGTTAAGGAAAAATTTCAGTAATTCGAAGTACTACGGCGTATTGTTTATTCCTTCAAACGTGGTAACTTCAAACAGGGCGGAATTCTTTTCTTCAAAGGAACCAACTATTGATGTGAAAATGTTCATTTCTGAATCTCTGTCGAAAGAAATTCAGAAACAGAAAATGATTGCTGAAAAAATTGATGTCCAGATTCTTGAAAAAGTCAAAACAAATATCGGGGTTAATACATTTGTGTGGGACGCTTCGGGAGCTGAAAAGAAAAGTTCCACAGAGCTTGCAATGGGAATAGGTTATATAAGCAGCTTCATGATTTATATCTTTATTTTCATGTATGGTGCCCAGGTAATGCGCGGCGTAATCGAAGAGAAAACCAGCCGTATTGTTGAAGTAATAGTTTCTTCTGTCAGGCCATTCCAGTTGATGATGGGTAAAATAATCGGAGTGGCAATGGTCGGGGTTACACAATTCATGTTGTGGATTGTACTTACCATCGGTATTGTTTTTATTGCCCAGGGAGTAATGCAAAACAAACTGGGAAATGAATCCGTAAAAAGTATAGTTTCCCAGGATGTTATGACTGGTGCTGGCATACAACAGGCACAGTCCGTTAAAGCAGACGAAAGCGGAATGGGTGAAATGAAGGAAATATTTGCAGGATATGACCCCCGGAAGATGACTAAAATAATCTTTTGTTTCCTGTTTTTCTTTTTGGGTGGATACCTTCTTTACGGTTCATTGTTTGCTGCCATTGGATCTGCCGTCGACGGGGAGGCGGATACCCAACAGTTTATGATGCCTATTACCATCCCTCTCATACTCTCGATAATCGTAATGATAAGCGCTATAAAAAGCCCGGATGGTCCTATTGCTTTCTGGTTCTCCATTATTCCGTTTACTTCACCTATTCTAATGATGGCCCGTATACCTTTTGATCCACCTGCATGGCAGATCGGCCTGTCGGCCTTATTGCTAATCATCACATTTGTCGGAACCACCTGGCTTGCCGGAAAAATTTACCGTACTGGTATCCTCATGTATGGTAAAAAAGTTTCATATGGTGAATTATGGAAATGGATAAAATATAAAAGCTAGCCCTGTAAAAATTATGCCCCGCATTTTAGTAATTGATGATGAATTAAGCATTCGCAATACTCTTAAACGGATACTTGAATACGAAAACTACGAGGTCGACCTGGCACAGGACGGGGCAGGGGGATTGCAGTTTGTTGAAAATAACAGGTACGACATTGTACTTTGTGATATTAAAATGCCAAAAATGGACGGCCTTGAGGTACTTGAAAAGATTGTTGCGCATACCTCCGATACACAGGTAATAATGATATCAGGGCACGGAACAATTGATACGGCCGTGGAGGCAATTAAAAAGGGAGCTTTCGATTTTGTTGAAAAACCACCTGACCTGAACCGCCTGCTTATTACCCTTCGTAATGCATTAGATAAATCAAGGCTTATTACCGAAACAAAAGTCCTGAAAAAGAAAGTTGATAAATCCTGGGAGATGGTGGGCAATTCTAAACCTATCCTTGAAATAAAAAACTTAATAAGCCTGGTGTCACCCACTGAAGCCCGTGTGTTGATAACCGGTGAGAATGGTACAGGAAAAGAATTAGTAGCCAGGCAGATACACGAACAAAGCAATCGTTCTAATGGCCCGTTTATTGAGGTTAATTGTGCGGCTATTCCTTCTGAATTAATTGAAAGTGAGTTGTTCGGTCACGAGAAAGGAGCTTTCACTTCAGCAGTTAAGCAAAGAACAGGTAAGTTTGAACAGGCAGGGAACGGGACCATTTTTCTTGATGAAATTGGAGACATGAGCCTGTCAGCACAGGCAAAAGTCCTCAGGGTACTGCAGGAGAATAAAATATCCAGGGTAGGAAGTGATAAGGATATTAAAGTTGATGTTCGTGTGATTGCGGCAACAAATAAAAACCTTAAAGAGGAAATTATTAAGAACAATTTCCGTGAAGACCTTTATCACCGGATCAGTGTAATTCTGATTCATGTACCATCACTGAATGAAAGACTTGACGATATTCCCATTCTTGCTGATTATTTTATTAATCAGATTTGTGCTGAGTATGGTACTGGAGTAAAAAAAATTACATCCGAAGCAATTGCAGAATTACAGAAAATCAAATGGACAGGTAATATCAGGGAGCTGCGTAACGTCATTGAACGGCTTATTATTCTTTGCCCTTCTGCAATTACTGATAAGGATGTAAGTATGTTCGCACAGCCAATTTCCAGGTAGATATGCTTGCTGTTATATTGTCATGCCATAATTCAAAACTTCAATCAATAAATATTTATTTTTTTCAATGCATATTTGCAATTATTTTCAATAAAAAAGTTCATGAAAGTTCTGATTATTGAAGACGAAAAGGAATTACTGGACTCAGTAGTTGCATATTTGAAGCAGGAAGGATACATATGCGAAGCAGCCAGTGACTTCGAAACCGGATTGGAAAAAATCAGTTTGTATCAGTACGATTGTATTATTGTTGACATTAACCTGCCTGATGGTAGCGGACTAAACCTTATAAATCACCTGAAAAATATTAGTTCGGAAACCGGGGTAATAATTACTTCTGTAAGGAGATCGCTCGAAGATAAAATTACCGGTCTGGATATTGGCGCTGACGACTACCTTACTAAACCTTTTCATCTTTCTGAACTCAATGCCAGGATTAAATCACTGATACGCCGGCGTTCTTACAGTGGTAAAAAAGAAATTGTCCTGAACGAAATAACTATTATTCCTGATACATTCAGGGTTTTTGTCAATAACCATGAGCTGGCACTGACAAAAATGGAATTCGACCTGCTAATGTATTTCATCGCTAATAAGGACAGGGTACTCACCAAAGAATCAATTGCTGAACATCTTAGTGGTGATAATATTGAAATGGCCGGTTCATTTGATTATATTTATACACATATAAAAAACCTCAGAAAAAAAATTCTTGATAAAGGCGGCGATGATTATATTGAAACCATATATAAAATGGGATACAAATTTAAATCAGTATGAAGCTTTTAACCAAAACAACTGCCCTTTACCTTGCCTTTTCTCTTCTGGTTTTTATTGCCGGAGGGCTGGTTTTTTACCAGATTATTAAGTCAATTGTCTATTCAAAAGTTAATGAATCTCTTATTACTGAGAAAAGAATAATCGAGCAACAGATATTACACGCCGGTTATATCCCCGATTTTACATTATATTTTGAACATCAGATTGAGGTGATTCTTTATAATTATCCGAAAATGGAATGGAATACCAGATATGAGGCAATAACAGATACAATGATGTTCGATTCTACCGAAAACCGTATTGTTCCGCACAGACATCTTGTTGTTAAAAACAACACCAGGAATAACCGTAGTTACTCAATAAATATCTTTATTTCAACTATTGATTACCAGCAGGTAGTGGTTGACATCTTCTTTGCTCTTTTAATTATGTTTATTTCTTTACTGTTGGTACTTGTCTCAGTAAATTACTGGATTTCGAAAAAGGTATGGGTTCCGTTTTACAATACTATAAGCAGATTAAGCCTGTATGACATTCAGAAAAACCAGCCACTCGAACTGCCTCAGGCAAATGTCAGGGAATTCAGGAAGCTTAATACTGTCCTGACCCAGATGTCCCAAAAGATACAAAAAGATTTTATTAACCTTAAAGAGTTTACCGAGCATGTGTCGCACGAAACACAAACCCCGCTGGCAATCATCAAATCAAAGCTGGAGTTGCTGATCCAGACGGAAAATCTCGGCAAAGAACAAATGCAACTTATTCAATCGGTTTATGAATCAGCGGCAAAGTTATCCAGACTTAATAACTCTTTAAGTCTTATTTCAAAAATTGATAATTACCAATTTGAAAAAATTGAAGATGTTGATCTTAATTTAATAACTGAAAAAAATCTTCAGACTTTTCAGGCATTAATTAACCATAAGGAAATTGAAATTATTATGGAAGTCAATGAAAACAAATGCCTGCAAATGAATCCTGATCTCGCAGATATTCTTATTTCGAATTTGATTATCAATGCAATAATTCACAACATTCAAAAAGGGAAGATATTTATTAATATTGGTTCTGATAATTTGTTAATTAAAAATACCGGAAATGATCCCGCCTGTGATCCTGAGATTTTCTTTGACAGGTTCAAAAAAGCAAGGGGCTCCGATTCTCCTGGATTAGGACTTTCGATTGTTAACAAAATCTCGGATTTATACCACTTTCATGTAAAGTATTCATACACTGAAGGCTATCATGTGCTTTGCCTGGATTTTTGATACCTGAAAATATTTTAAAAATAATATCTTCAGAAAAAAAACAGAATCTGATATTTTTTTTGTGTTATTAACCAATTAATATTTTATTATATGAAAAAAGTAATGTTAGTTTTGTTCCTTGGCATGGCAGTATTAATTGTCAATGCACAGACGAAAACAGCTGTTAAACCTGTTGATCTTCCGAAAGAAATTAACGAAAACCTCACAAAAGATTACAAGGATTATCAGGTAGTAAATGCTTTTAAAGTCAATACCAAAGAAATTATTACCTTTGAAGTAATGGCAAAGAAAGACAAGGAATTTTTGATTCTTACTTATGATGCAGCCGGAAAATTCCTGAAGAAAGTTGAACCAAGGAAGGATGCTATGAAAGCAAGAGAGGAACAAAAGAAAAATGTTGATATGAAGAAAGAAGAGCCGAAAAAGGAAGAACCTAAAAAGCCAGCAGACCCCAAGAAGTAACAAGTAACCAATAATTGGTTTTGGAAAAGCAGGAGTCATCCTGCTTTTTTGTTTTTATTATCCCGGAAATTATGCTCTTTATCATAAATAATACTTGTCACTTCCAGCGAAATATAGTTTTATTTTGCAGGTGAATCTGAAGTTCATTACAGTTAAAACATTACGAAAATTTTGTTGTTTTGTAATATTGTAATTAACCAGTCTGACAGGTCGTTGACATATAGGTTAAAGTATTATTGCGGAAATGAAAAATTCTTAAGTTAATTACCTGGATGTTAACAATATTTATTCTTAGTAATTACTTCCAAAACGTAATAGGGCATGTATAAAATTACAGAACATCCGATTCTTGAAGTTCCGGCAGGTGAAAAAGTCTTTTTTAATTTTGAGGGTAAAAATATTTCAGGAGAGAAGGGTTTTACAATTGCTGCAGCTTTACATCAGTCAGGTCATCCTGTTCATAGCCATAGCCTTCGCGACCGCAACAGGAGTCTGGAATGCGGAATAGGTAAATGCGGAGCGTGTGAAATGCTTGTTGATGGCTCAGTAAAACGAATATGTATTACTTATGTTGATGATATTAAAGAAGTAAGAGAAATTCCTAAGGACTATACACCTCATGTTGTTCAGTTTTTTAAGGATGAACCGGTTAAAGTATATAAAACAGATGTGGCAATCATCGGGGCAGGGCCGGCCGGTCTTGCATGCAGGGAAATCCTTAAGCTTCATAACATAAGTAATATTGTCATTGACAATAACTCCAGGATCGGAGGACAGTTTATCATGCAGACACACCAGTTTTTCTTCTTTGAGAAAAGACAGAAATTTGGAGGTATGCGTGGTTTCGATATTGCCAAAACACTGGCAGGTGATGACCATAATGGAATTTTTCTCGATTCGGTGGTCTGGGATATTCTGCAGGGTAAAAGAATTGCTGTAAAAAATATTAAAACCAACGAAATCTTTTTTGTTGATGCCGGATATATGGTTGTTGCAACAGGTGCAGTGCCCTTTATGCCTGCATTTGTAAATGATGACCTACCGGGAGTATATACAGCGGCAGTTGTTCAGAAAATGATGAACAATGAGTTTACTCTTCTTGGGAAAAATATATTGACGGTCGGGGCAGGTAATATTGGTTACCTCACGTCTTACCAGCTTATGCAGGCAGGGGCCAGAGTAAAAGCTATCATTGAGGCAATGCCCGGCGAAGGCGGATTTCCTGTTCAGGCAAACAGGGTACGCAGGCTTGGAATACCGGTGATTACCTCACATATACTGCTCAAGGCTATACCGAATAAAGAAAATACCGGTATTACAGGAGCCGTGATCGCGGAATGTGAGAACTTTGAACCTGTTACCGGTACGGAAAAAATTATTAATGGCATTGATGCAATTAATATTTGTACCGGGCTTGTTCCGGATGATCAATTGCTTATCAAGGGAAATGAAATATTCGGCAGGAATTGTTTCGGGGCAGGAGATGCAATCCGGATTGGAGAAGGAACCAGCGCTGTAGTTCGTGGCAAACAGGTTGCATATGAAATTTTACAGGAAATGGGCGAAAGGTTTGACTATGATGCCTATCTTGAAATATCAAAAGAATATATTGATTCACAACAGCATCCTGTACGGGTCATTCAGGATCCGTTCATTCCTGATGACGACAGGATGAATAAAAGACCTTTCGTTCTGATCGACTGCTTGTACGGATTTGCATGTAATCCATGTGAATTTGCCTGTCCGTTTCATGCAATTACCAAAACATCAACCAGCAATGTACCAGTAATTGATTTTGAGAAGTGTACTGGTTGTATGGCCTGCGTTTACCAATGCCCCGGGCTTGCAATCTTTGGCTACAACCTGAAAAAGGACTGGTTGTTTTTACCACTGGAATACGAGGTAAAAGAAGGAACTTCAGTTTTTCTTGTTGGAAATAATGGAGCAAAACTTGGGGAGGGTACGGTAGAAAAAGTCCTGGTTAAGGAAAATAAAACCAATATTGCCCGGATCAGGTCGATTGATGTTCACGGGACACCCCTCATTAATGTACGGGGCTTCATTGCAAAAGAAAATTATCCCGAACCGGTAAGTTTCAAAAAATCATATGAAATAACAGGTAATCTGAAATATGTGTGTCACTGTGATGATGTTACACTTGAAGAAATAATAGAAACCATAGGTGACCGTAAGTTTATTTCTATTGATGAGGTGAAACACACCACTCGGCTTGGGATGGGAGCCTGCCGCGGAAAACGTTGTATTAAACGGTTAAAACAGACAATTGCCTCAGAAGGTATATCTGTTGTCGGCGATGCAACTCCCCGTGGCCCGCTTTCAAATCAGGTTTCTATTGGTGAAATGTACCCGCGGGAATTGCGGGAAAAAATCATCACAATGGATCATATTTCAGAGACCAGTGTCATTGAGGTGGAATCACTTGTCGCAGGAGGAGGGATAGGAGGAAGCGCATTGTTCAGGTATCTGGCAGAGGCAGGTAAAAATCCTGTTCTGATAAATGCAGGCAGAGGTGCTTCATGGCGTAATATTGCAGGTGGCCGGCCGGCCTTCAGCCTTCCTGAAATAGCCGACATTGCCCGTCATAATCTTGAAATATTCCGTGATTTGCATGGACATAAAGATATTAACTTTATGCAGACCAGGTACGTTACTTTTGCTCATGATGACCTTACATATAATGCCCTGAAAGAATCTATGTCTTGGTCGGATGCATATATGGTCGATCCTGAAAATTTTAACAAAGAAATTTCTCCTCATATTAATCCGCACCTTAAAACATACCATGCAGCACAGATCACGCGTAATTGCTGGCAGGCAAGCCCCGGAAAGGTCATAGACCTCATCAGGAGAATAGGCATTGAAAAGGGAGGAGTTGTTATGGAGGATTGCCGGATTATCGATGTAACAAGGATCAACGGGCAATATAGAGTAATTGTAAGAGACCATGATAAGAATTACCGTGAATATCGTGCCCCAGTACTAATTAATGCTTTGGGGCCTGAGGGGGGGAACATAGCAAAAATGCTCGGTACCGAAACAGGATTATTCCCTGTAAAGCACCAGGCATTTATAACACGAAGGCTTCCGTACCTCGGGATTAATGGAGCGCCACTCGATATGCTCATTGACCGCCGTAAATATAAAGGATTCTCAGCGGTATACGGTCAGCAATTAGGAGAAACCGGACAGATAATTGGTTGTGCCTCACCTTTGAACGAGTACCTTGAAACAGATAAAACCCTGAAAATAAACTCAAAGGAATTCCTTGAAATTGTTTCTGAAATATTTGTCGATTGGATACCACAACTTTCTTCTGTGGGCTTCCAGGCTGTCTGGGCTGGTTATTATGTGGAACCCCGGATGATTATCGATACTGATGCAGGATTATTCCTGGGTTTGCGTGGCCAGGGATTCATGCTGGGACAGTACCTGGCAAAATTATATGTTGACAAACTACTTGGTAATACTGTTCCATCGTATTTTAATCGCCTTGCTTTAAATGGTGACGGACTTCCTGAAAAAGCATTTAAATAAATTTGCATATGACGTATAAAAGGTGGAAAAATGTTAAGTGATTTATCACTTTACCAATTGAAATCGTCAATTGTCAATAATGTTTGCCAAAGCCCTCTCTGCGGCATTTTGCTCGGCTTCTTTCTTTGACAGACCTATCCCTGTTCCAGTAACTTCGTTGTTAATTTTAACATATGAAACAAACTGACCCGGTATGTCCGGGTCAGCATCGGTTTCGAAGCTGAAATCTATTTTATATTTCTGTGCCCATTCGATGAACTGACTTTTAAAGTTGCTGTCGGTTGCCTCGATGCGTTCCAGGTTGATATAATTCTTTATGATATAACTGATAATATATTTCCTGGTGAAGCTATATCCTTTATCCAGGTAAATTGCTCCTATAAAAGCTTCAAAGGCGTCTCCATAAATATTTTTCTTTCCTGAAGGTCTGTTTATATGTGAAACAAGGAATTTTGGCAGTCCGATTTTTTTTGCAAGGATATTCAGGTATTCACGCATAACGATTTTTGAGCGCATCTGAGTAAGAAATCCCTCGTTCTCATTTGGAAATTTACGGAACAGGAAGTCTGCAATTATTGTATTTAAAACAGCGTCACCTAAAAATTCG
>Ga0247841_10005305_pt1 | contig 21015 bp, 21 predicted proteins | sample LaCruzMarch2015__2_FD_192410 | JGI IMG/M metagenome (GOLD analysis project Ga0247841, IMG submission 192410) | Freshwater microbial communities from meromictic Lake La Cruz, Castile-La Mancha, Spain - LaCruzMarch2015_18m | ecosystem: Environmental > Aquatic > Freshwater > Lake | place: Spain... | reverse complement strand
GATCCCATCCCGAACTCAGTAGTCAAGCCCTCCAGCGCCGATGATACTTGGGCCTGAGCCCTGGGAAAGTAGGTCGCCGCCAGAACAATGGTGTTTTTTTGTACTTAAAAATAGCCACCTTAAAACAGTAACCTTTTTCTAAAAAAGCCCGGATCCTGGATAGTTGTTCTGGGCTTTTAAAAATTCAAAAAATTAGGTAAAATTATCATTAGAGAAAGCAGTTTAAAATTTTTTGTCTTTTATGCGCAAAACTTTTAGTACACTCTTAATGGTCGCGGCTATTGGCGGTTTAGCGATTATTTTCTCATTAATATATAATAGCCCAGATAAAGAAAAAATTAACTCAGCGAGTAATTTAGCTTGGCGAGGGGTTAAGGGTGTTATTGATTTAGTAATAAAAATTAGTAATATTAATACTTTTGGGATTCAGGAAAATCCAAACACGCAGTTAATGGCGGGTAGTTTAGATTATCTGGAAAAAGATGTGATTGAAGTCGTAAACAGTAAGGCTGAACTTACTAATTGGCTGGGTTCAGGAAAAATAATTGATTGGCAAAAAAATGATGAAGATTTAACGATTATTTTTACTGGAGTTAGCGGGCAAGAACATTCTTGGACTTTGCCGATAAAATTATAAATTTAATAAAAACTAATCCTTATTTATTTTTTATTTAGATTTTATTTGTTTTTATAAATTACGTCAGGTACTTTGTTGTATAATAAATAATGTTAATTAATTAGCGGCGTTATAAGCAAAACATGTTTTGTTTACTCGTCTTATGACTAATATGGCTAAAGAAAAAGAAAAGAAAAGTGTTGCTGAAAATCAGCTTGATCATGGTCGGCGCAATGAGGCGGCCATGAGCGCGATTACCCAAATTAGGAATAAATTTGGTGAAGGAGCGATTATGAAATTTGGGGACGTACCTAAAACCAATGTCGACGTTGTTTCAACTGGTTGTTTGTCTTTAGATATCGCCACTGGTATCGGGGGCGTTCCACGAGGTCGAATTATTGAAATATATGGACCAGAGTCATCTGGCAAAACAACTTTAGCTCAGCATATTGTTGCTGAGGTGCAAAAGGTGGGGGGAATTGCTGCCTTTGTTGATGCCGAGCACGCCCTCGACCCTGAATATGCTACAAAAATTGGGGTTAATATTAAAGAAATGCTTTTGTCCCAACCAGATAGCGGTGAACAAGCTTTAGAAATTGTTGAAACCTTGGTTCGTTCTAATGCAGTCGATGTAATTGTTATTGATAGTGTTGCCGCTCTAGTACCACAAAAAGAGATTGAAGGTGATATGGGTGATCAACACATGGGTTTGCAGGCGCGACTAATGAGCCAAGCGTTACGCAAGCTAACGGCCGTTATCGCCAAAACTAAAACCGTGGTTATTTTTATTAATCAAATTAGAAATAAAATCGGAGTTTTCTTTGGAAGCCCGGAAACAACCACTGGTGGTAACGCTCTTAAATTCTATGCCTCAATGCGCATGGAAATTCGTCGAGCTGCACAAATTAAACAGGGCGAAAAAATTATTGGTAATCGGGTTAAGGTAAAAGTTGTTAAAAATAAAGTTGCGGCTCCATTTCGAGCCTGTGAATTTGATATTATGTACAATGAAGGAATTTCTGTCTCAGGTGATTTAGTTGATTTGGGTGTAGACTATAATGTTATTAAAAAAAGCGGCAACTCCTATACTTTTAAAGAAATAAAATTAGGAGTTGGTCGAGAAATCGCTAAACGAGCCATTAAAGATGATAAAAAATTAGAGGCGGAAATTCGTAAGGCAATTTTAATAGCTATTAAGGGGAAAGAAATTGAAGAAAATAAGTAATAGTTAGTAGATTGTTTGATTTTTATAAACCACCTTACCATTAGCGGCAAGGTGGTTTTAATTATAATATAATTTCTAAATTAAAACGGTCTTTATTAATTAATTTTCAGCGCTTAATCATTGTTTTTTTAATTGCCAGATTAATATCTTTAAAAACCTTTTTGATTTCTTGGCGGCCATCAATGTCTATTAATTTATTTTGTTTTTTATAATATTTAAGCAGGGGTGCGGTTTGTTTTTTGTAAACTTCTAGGCGCTTTTTGGTTGTTTTTTTATTATCATCACTACGCCCTGAAGATTTTCCTCTAAGGAGTATTCGCTTAAGCGCGTCGCGAGCGCTTAGTTTTAAATTAATAATCAAATCAATTTGGATATTTCTTTCTTTAAGAAAAACATCTAAAGATTTAGCTTGTTTGATGGTACGCGGATAACCATCAAAAATAAAATCACCACCACTAAGTTCTTTGGCTAGATGGGTTTCAATCATGACGATAATAATTTTATCGGGCACCAACTTACCAGCACTTAAATAACGTTTAATTTTATAACGGAATTCACTATTTTTTAATTCTTGACGCAGCATTTCGCCACTAGAAAGATGAATTAAATTATACTTGGTGGCAATAAGTTTAGCTTGAGTCCCTTTACCGGCGCCAGGCGAACCGAAGATAATTAAATGAGGCATAAATTTAACTTAAGATTAACTATTTTTATTATAGCTAAATAAAAATATTTGTCTAATTACCATTTAATTAAATGATTATAAAAAAAACACCATTTAAAAGTGTTTTTAATGACTAAGTGCGCCCAGCAGGACTCGAACCTGCGACCGTTTGCTTAAGAGGCAACTGCTCTACCAACTGAGCTATAGGCGCATATATTTAGTTTAGTGGCGGGGGCGGGAATCGAACCCGCGACCTTAGCGTTATGAGTGCTACGCTCTAACCAGCTGAGCTACCCAGCCATGTGTGCTTAATAAAAAGCAGGTTAACTTAACCGCTTAAAATCGGTTTAGTGCGCCCGGCAGGATTTGAACCTGCAACCCCTTGGTCCGAAGCCAAGTACTCTATCCAGTTGAGCTACGAGCGCGACATAAATCAAAACCTAAAAATCAGGATTAATGGTTTTGATTTGTTTTAAGCGACTGACTGTATGATTTTCCGTTTATCGCTTACCCTTCAAGGCTTGCTTGAGGTGATAACCGGTTTTAAATTTAGCCACTTTAACGGCCGGAATAGTTATCCGTTCGCTCGGTTTTTGCGGATTAACACCACCGCGGGCATAACGAACGCGTGGCAAGAAAGTCCCGAAACCAGCGATAGTTACCTGGTGGTCATTTTTTAATTCTTCAATGATAGTGTCCGTTAAAACATCTACCATTTTTTCCGCTTGTTTTTTGTTTAGACCCTCGACATCATGATGAATTTTGTCGATAAGTTGAGCCTTGTTCATATTTTTATATTATGTTTAGCTTCGTGTCAAGCTAAGCCATAAATAATTATTAATTTAATAATTATAATTAACGAGCATATTCAGTAACTCGCATTTCTCGAATAACATTAACCTTTATCTCTCCTGGGTATTTTAACTCATTTTCTATCCTTTTTGCAATATCTCTAGCTAAATTATAGGCCTGAAGATCATTAATTTTTTCTGGTTGAACAAAGATGCGGATTTCACGTCCCGCTTGAATAGCATAGGCTTTTTCTATTCCCTCAAAGGCTAAAGCAATTTTTTCAAGCTCTTCTAGACGATGTAAATAATTTTCATAATTATCGCTTCTGGCTCCGGGGCGCGCTGAAGAAATTGCATCCGCCACCTTAACAATAACAGAAATTAAAGTGGCTGGTCGATCATCGTGATGAGTTTCAATTGGTGCGATAATTTCAGCCGGTAAATTAAATTTTTTGGCAATATCCCGACCAATTTCAGTGTGGTTACCCTGAACTTCATGATCAACCGCTTTGCCAATATCATGAAGAAGACCACCTTTTTTTGCTAAAGTGACGTCCGCTCCCAATTCTTCAGCTAACATGCCCGCTAAGTAAGCAACTTCGACGGAATGACGTAAAGCGTTTTGTCCATAACTGGTTCGGTACTTTAATCGACCCAAAATCTGTACTAGTTTCGGATCAAAGCCGGCAATGCCGAGTTCATACATCGCTTCTTCACCAGCCTTTTTAATATCAATGGCAATTTCTTTTTTAGCAACCTCAACGGCGTCTTCTATTTTAGTGGGGTGGATACGACCGTCCTTAATTAAATAATCTAAAGTTTTTTTAGCAATATGTCGTCTTATTAAAGAAAAACCAGAAATAGTGATAGCACTTGGTGTGTCATCAACAATTATTTCCACGCCAGTCATCGCTTCAATGGTTTTAATATTGCGTCCCTCGCGACCGATAATACGCCCCTTCATTTCATCATTGGGTAAATCAACTGTTGTAGTAGTTAGCTCGACTGTATAAGAGGAGGCCATTCTTTGCATGGCAAGAGCCATTAAATCACAAGCTTTTTCGTTAATAGTTTCTTCTGAACTATTTTCCAATTTATTAATTCTAACCATTAAATCTTCGGCGCTTTTGTCTTCAATTTTTTTGATTAAAATTTCCTTAGCCTCAACAACACTTAGGCCGGCGATTCTCTCCAACTTGGTTTCTTGTTCGGTTTGAATAGCTTTTATTTGTTCTTTAATGTCTTGGACTTCAGCCACTTTGTCATAAAGCTTTTGTTGCTTTTCCTGAAGATCTAAAAGTTTTTGTGAGAAAGAATTTTCTCTTTGTTCAAGCCGTTTTTGTAAGTTGCTTATTTCTTGGCGGCGCTCAGACTCTTCTTTTTTTGATTCTTCAATTATTTTTAAAGCCTTATCTTGAGCGTGCAGTAAGATGTCCTTTTCTTTAACCTTGGCGTCACCGAGTATCTTGTCAGCTCGACCGGCGGCATTACTGATTTTTGATTCCGCAGACTTACGATAATACAAATAACCAATAAAAAAACCACCAATGAGCAAGACAACATACAAAACGTAAGGTGTGTATGTCATACTTTATGGTAGTTGTTTTTAGGAATTTAAGGTGTTTACAATTATGAAGTTGTTACAACAATAAACTGGCGCCTAGAACGCTATTTTAAATTTTTACCTGATTTTAGATAAAAAATTAACAAATTCATATAAAGCTTTTGGGGGGTATTTAGTCTTTTAGAGGCAGTAAACGGTGATTAATTCTTGTAAATTCTTAAAAACAACTCTTGTTAATAATAAAAACGATATTTTAACTTTAGCATTTAATTTTTCTTTTGTAAAGATAAACATAAATGAAATAATTAAATAATTTAAACTCTTTTTCAGCCTTATTTTATTGACTAAACGAGTAAAATAAAGTAGTATTAAAACACAGATGAGTCTAATTTTAATAATGTTTAATATCTTTTAGCATACTGCTCCGTTTTGCCAGTCTTTGTTTTTGGTCAAGCGGCGCCGATAATCTCATGAATATTACCGAATTAGCACGTATTTTAAGGATTTCTCCTCAGGAGTTGCGGGATTTATTACCACAACTAGGTTTTGCCATTGGTCAAAAAGCAATTAAGGTTGATAACAATACTGCTAAAAAAATAATTAGAACTTGGCCAACCATGCGTCGTCAATGGGAGCAAAGTAAAATGTTAGCTGCCGCTAAAAAAAGAGATGAGATCCTTATTCCTAAAGAAAAGCGATTAGTAGCTGTACCGAAAGTGATAACCGTTCGTGCTTATGCCGATTTAGCCGGTATCCCAGTTAATCGTATTTTAATGGAACTAATAAAAAATGGCGTGTTTACTTCGATTAATGAAAAAATAGATTTTGACACAGCGGCCATTGTCGGTGAAAGCTTAAATTTAGAAGTTTGTTTGGCTGAGGAAAAAGAAACTGATTTAGAAAATCCGGAAGAAAAAAAACTTGAAGAAATTATGGCGCGCGAGGATCAGTCTGATTTACAGGATAGACCGCCAGTTATTGTGGTAATGGGTCACGTTGATCACGGTAAAACAAAATTATTAGATTCAATTAGAGATACAAATGTTATTGCCGGCGAAGCCGGGGGAATTACGCAGCACATTGGTGCTTATCAAATTGTACGCAAGGGACGTACCCTTACTTTTATTGATACGCCCGGACATGAATCTTTTACAGCGATGCGTAGTCGCGGCGCTAAAGTTGCCGACATTGCTATTTTAGTAGTCGCCGCTGATGATGGAGTTAAACCGCAAACGATAGAAGCCTTACGAATTATTGAAGCAGCCAAAATTCCCTATTTAGTCGCCATGAATAAAATTGATAAGCCGACAGCTGATATTAACCGCACCAAACAAGAATTATCATCTCAACTTAATATTATTCCTGAAGATTGGGGAGGAAAAACTATTTGTGTACCGATTTCCGCTAAGGATAATATTGGTATTGAAGAATTATTAGATATGGTTTTATTAGTAGCTGAAACTGAAGGGGTGGCCCTAAAGGCTAATCCCGGAGCCGCTGCGGCCGGGACGGTTGTTGAATCTAATGTTGATAAGACTGCCGGGCCACTGGCTACTATTCTTATTCAAAACGGAACATTGCGAGTCGGTGACCAGTTATGTTTTAATGAGGTTATTTATGGCAAAGTTAAATCATTAAAAAATTATAAAGGGGAAGAGGTTAAAGAAGCTGGACCCTCAACTCCGGTTAAAATTTTAGGTCTAAAAATTTCACCGGCAGTTGGGGATATTTTAAACGTTGGTGCGGGTGAAAAAATTAAAATTCGCAACATGAAAACTGGTATTAAAAATACGGATAATTTAAATATTAGTGGAGAAGAAACTAGCGATGAACAAATTCCTAAAGTAAACGTTCTTATTAAAACTGATTTTTTAGGATCAGCCGAGGCCATTGAAGAATCGCTATTAAAATTAAATACTGAAAAAGTAAAGGTAAAAATAATTAATAAGGGTTTGGGTTATATCACAGAAGGTGATGTAAAGCGGGCGGAAGATGCTAGTGCTAAAATTTTAGGTTTTAACGTGCGCATGGCGCCCGCAATTGAAAATTTAGTACGTGAACGTCAAATTACGGTTAAAAACTTTTCGATTATCTATGATTTAATCGCCTTTGTTAAAGAGGAAATGCAGCTATTAGTTAAACCGGAAATTAATCGGATTGATTTAGGCCGTTTAAAGGTTTTAGCGATTTTTCGTACCGAAAATAATAGCCAGATTGTTGGCGGTAAAGTGCTTGATGGGATTATTAAAAATAATAGTTTAGTTGAAGTGATGCGGGGTGATGAATTTGTTGCTCGTGGTCGTATTACTCGCCTACAATCCGGCAAACAAGATGTCGATATAGTTGAAAAAGATATTGAAGCCGGTTTACAGTATGAAGGCAAGCCACTAGTGGTTGACGGTGATATTTTAAATGTTTATCAGGAAGAAAGAATTGTTAATAAAATTTGATAGCACTTATTATATGCCGAACATTTCTCGTTTAAATGAATTAATAAGAGCTGAGCTTGCTCAAATAGTTAATCAGGAAGTTCTAATTGAAGGCGCTTTAATTACACTGGCCTATGTAGAGTGTAGCGAAGATTTACGCCAGGCCAAGGTTGGTTTTTCGGTATTACCAGATCGTTTAGCGGGAACAGCTCTGCGTAAATTAACGGCAGCAACCGGACAACTGATGGCGATTATGCGCCGGCGCGTTAAATTGCGACGTTTACCGCGGCTGGTTTGGGAGTTTGATGCCACTGAAAGAGAGGCGGACAAGATTGAAAAATTAATTGCCGAAATCGATATTAATAAATAAACTGCTCAAGAAATAAAATATTTAGTTAAGAGAATTGGCGCTAAAATTAAGCGTCGATTTTTATATCATCAAGACATAACCTGATCGCTAGTTTTAATTTAAGTTATTTAGATTATCTTTTAGGAGCTTAATTAGCCCAGCCACCGGCCTGGACTTTTTATGAATTTTCCTTTAAGATGACTAGTTATGAATTTAATTGACAAGTTAAAATTAGCCGGTAATAAAATAAAATCAGCCAAAAAAATTCTGTTGATTGGGCACATTCATCCAGACGCTGATGCGATTGCTTCTTTGGGAGCAATGATTGAAGTTTTGCAGACCGAGGGGTTGAATTTTTATGCTTATGCCGCAAATAAAACCGGGCAGGGTTACGAGTTTATTCCCAATGAATCCTTAATTAATAATGATCAGCCAATCTGGTCTGATTTTGATTTAGTAATAACTTTAGATTGTGGCTCTTTAAGCCGGACAGGCCTTGAAGAGGAAATTAGAGAGGTTTTAGTTAATCGAATGGCGCAAGCTAAAGAAACTCCTTATTTTATAGAATTTGATCATCACGAACCACAAGACGCTTTTGCTGATTTAGAAATTCGTTTACCGGATAAAGCCTCAACTACTGAAATAATTTATCATTTTTTGCGCGCTAACAATATAAATATTACCAAATCGCTGGCGACTTGTATTTTGATTGGACTTTTAACAGACACGGGCCATTTTTTACATGCTAATTCTTCTCAAGAAACAATTGCTGTTTCTTCCGAAATGCTGCTACTTGGCGCCTCTTTACCTAAAATAATCAGTCACACGGCTAGTAGCCGTAGTTTTTCAGCACTTAAGGCTTGGGGGCGAGCCCTGGAAAATACTTATTTTAATCAGGAAAGTGGTTTAATGATTTCAGCTTTAACTAAAAATGATCTTGAAGAATTATTGCCGCCCATTAGTTTGCGACCAGATCCAGATTTATTTGGTGACATTGTTTCATTCTTAAGTAATATCAAAGGAGTGCAGGTTGCTGTTTTGCTTCGTGAAGAACAAGGGGTTGTTAAGGGTAGTTTGCGGACGAACAAAAGTATTAATGTGGTTGATATTGCTAAAAAGTGGGGTGGCGGCGGACATCAAAAGGCGGCGGGTTTTTCGATTAAAGGAAAACTAGTGAAGAAAGAAAAGGGCTGGAACGTCTTGAGAAAGTAGAGTTTAAAAAGTTTGTTTAGTTATTAAATTATTTTTTATATTGTTTTTCTTGCCACTCCTTAATTTTTTGGTGATTGCCAGAAAGCAAAATTTTAGGGACACGATATTTTTTAACACCAGTTATAAATATTTCTGGGCGGGTATATTGAGGATATTCCAATCGGCCGATCTGAGAATGCGATTCTTCGACTGAGCTAGCATGATTGCCTAAAACTCCAGGTAAGAGGCGTACGATGGAATCGATAATGGTTAGCGCTGGTAATTCACCGCCGGTTAAAACATAATCGCCGACCGATATTTCCTCATCGATAAATTTTCTAATTCGAGCATCAACGCCTTCGTAGCGACCACAAACAAAAATAATTTCTTCGAGTTTTGAATATTTTTGCGCTTGCGCTTGTGTCCATTTTTTTCCAGAAGCCGATAATAAAATAACCTTTTTTTTAGCTGGTTTAATTTTTTTATTTATTTTTTTGATAGCCTGAAGGGCGCGATACAATGGTTCAATTTTCATTAACATGCCCGCGCCACCTCCATAAGGAGTGTCGTCGACAGTTCGATGTTTATCGTTTGCCCAGTCACGTAGATTATGAATTTTAAATTTAATAATTTTTTTGTTTTGAGCGCGTTTTAAAATACTCTCATTAAGATAAGAGTCAAAAATATTTGGAAAGATTGTTAAAAGTTGAAATTTCATAGAATTAGTTTGGTTATTTCTTAAATTAAAAAATATTTTTTAATAATCTCAAAACAGTTAAAAATATATAATTATTATAACAAAAAAGCCCTGTTTTTACACGGGCTTTTTTTGTATTCATTTTTGTTTAGATTTTTAGATTATCAATCGAAGAAGTGTCAATGTTATCATGATGATTGTGACTGAACTCCGATCGTTTGTTTCCGCCCTCTGGATCATAAATTTTTAAGTTGACGCGGGAATTGTTCTTAGCGCCAATGATTTTCAACAGGGTGCGGATTGATTGCGCGGTTTGACCTTTGCGACCAATAACATAGCCCATATCGGCCGGATTAGTCTTTAAGGTTAATAAAACACCACGTTCATCAATGGTTCTCTCAACAACCACGTCATTGGGATTGTTGACGACGCTCTTGACTACCATCTCTAAAAATTCTTTGTCTTTTTCTCCCATATTTTTGCGTTTAGTCTTTTCAATATTGAGCGGGAAACCGTCAAAATTGAAGAAAGATTTATTATTTACAGCTAGATTTACTAGCGGTCTACTTAAGATTATAACAATTTATTCTTATTTGTCAACGAAAATTAAGCACTAATTTCGACGTCGGTAACCGGTTCAATAATTTTTTCACTAGCGACTGGAGCCGGAGCCTCAGTGGCCTTTTTCTTATCTGATTTTGTTTTAAGTTGTGCTAATCTTTTTTCGCTAGTTTTAACTACTTTAGAGGCCTTAGTTTTTGTGCCAGTAATAATCTGTTTATTAATTAAAAGATTATTGACGGTGGCAGTCATTTGAGCGCCATTAGAGATCCAATGTTTAATGCGTTCATCTTTAACGACTAGTTCCTTAGTATGAGGATTATAAGATCCTAAAATCTCCAAGAGACGACCATAGGGATCACGTCCTTTTTCAGAAACGATGAGGCGAAACATTTTTTTGTTGGTTTTGCCGACAGCTGCTAATTTAATTGCTAACATAATTTTTTTCTTCTCCCTTATTTTATATTGGAAGATATTATCTTAATTTTTGACAAAAGTCAATATATTTCTAAGATTAGCTTTTTTATAGGGGGTTGGGCTTAGTGGCCACTGTTAAAGGGTGGGCGACTAGAACCATTTGAATGGCGATTACTACCAAAACTAGGACGGCTAGAGCCGCCAAAACCTGATCGTCCGCCGCCACCGAAAGAATCACCATTAGATTTACCCTTTTCATCTTTCCAGAGTTCGGCATTTTCTGGTAGTCCTTTCATGGTTAAATTAACTCGTCCCTGATCATCAATTTCTTTAATTTTTACCGTGACAATATCCCCTAAACTTAGAAAATCCCCTGGTTTACCGATGCGGTAGGGAGCTAATTCACTAACATGCACCAAGCCGTCTTGATTGGCATTTAAAGAAACGAAAGCACCGAAATCTAACATTCTAACTACCTTGCCCTTAATTATTTCACCGGCTGTAAAAACATGGACAATTTCTTTAACTTGTCTGACCGCTTCGTCAACCATCGCCGCATCAGTTCCGCAAATCATTACTAGTCCACTATCTTCAATATCAATACTAACACCGGTTTCATCAATAATTTTATTAATAATCTTACCACCCGGACCAATAATGGCTCCAATTTTTTCTGGATCAACGTTAAAGCTAATTAAGCGTGGAGCATATTTTGATAATTCTGTGCGCGGTGCTGGAATAGCCGATTTGATAACTTCTAAAATTTGGTTTAAAGCTGTGCGTCCTTGAATTAAAGTTTGAGTAATAATCGCATCACTTAAACCAATTGTTTTTGTATCTAATTGAATAGCAGTTAAACCTTTTTCAGTACCGGTTATTTTAAAATCCATACCACCATTACCGTCTTCTAAATCTTGAATATCAGTTAAAACAGCCCACTGGCTTAGATCGTTATTAGAGGCTAGACCCATGGCAATACCGACAACTGGACGTTTAATTGGAACACCAGCGTCCATTAAGGCGAGAGTTGAGGCACAAGTTGCCGCCATTGAAGAGGAGCCGTTTGAGCCCAGTGTTTCGCTAACTAAACGCACGGCGTAAGGAAATTCTTCCTTAGTTGGGATCACTGGTAAAAGAGCTTTTTCTGCCAAGGCGCCGTGACCAATTTCTCTTCGGCCAGTACCGCGTAGTGGAGAAGCTTCGCCAACTGAATAGGGTGGAAAATTATAATGATGCATGTACCTTTTTTTACTTTGTCCCTCAAGACCCTCAAGGGATTGTTCCATTCCTGGAGCGCCGAGAGTCGCAATGGACATAACCTGAGTTTCACCTCGAGAAAATAAAGATGTTCCATGATCGCGTGGTAAAATAGCCACTTCAGCGGATAAGGGGCGAATTTCATCAAGAGCGCGGCCATCAACTCGACGCTTATCTTTTAAGATTGAGTCAGTTACCTCAGTATCAATCATTTCTTCAACAAGTTTTTTAATAAGATAACTACGCTTCTCACCACTTAAATTTTGGGAAACTAAATAAGTTTCAAATTGCTCTTTAATGGCGCTAACGGCCAACTTTCTTTCACCTTTAGTGTAATAAACTTTATCAAATAAGATTTTTTTAATGTTTTCTTTGAGCCAATCACGACCAAGGGTAAGAAAAGCTTGTTTATCGACTAGTGCTTGTTGTTCTTCCGGTGTTCCAATTTTTTTGAAATCACCGGCAACCTTTTTAGGAGCAATATTATTTTTTAATTCATTAATTAAATCAATTACACCTTTCATTTGGTCACGGCCAGCTAAAATTGCTTTAAGCATTAACTCTTCGGAGATTTCATTGGCACCGGCTTCAATCATAATAACCTTTTCCGTAGTGCCGGCGACAATTAAATCTAAAGAACTTTTAGCCTGTTCGGCGTAAGTCGGATTAAAAATAAATTTATCCTCAATTAACCCAACCCGAATACCACCAATTGGTCCGTTCCATTTTAGTCCAGAAATTGAGAGAACGGCCGAGGCAGCAATTAAAGCAACAATATCATAATCATTTTCTTGATCAACCGCTAAAGTCGTGATAATTACTTGAACATCACGATTATCACCTTTTTCAAATAAAGGACGAATTGAGCGATCAATCATTCGTCCGGTTAAAACGGACTGATCAGTTGGCCGGCCTTCGCGTTTAATCCAGCGGGAACCTTTAATAATGCCGGCGGCGTATAATTTTTCCTCAAAATCAACCATGAGCGGGAAGAACTCAATGCCTTCACGCTCGGTTTTAGATTGGACAACCGTTGCTTGAACAACGGTTTCGCCGTATTGGACCCAAACGGCCGCATCGGCTTGCAGGGCAACACGCCCAGTTTTAATAGTGAGAGGGCGGCCAAGCCACTCAGCGCTAAATACTTTTTCCATATTTTTAAATAATCGATAACAATAAATCTATTTAATTTATTGTTGCGAAAAATATTGGTTGGCCGCTAAATTGCAGGACTGTATTAATCGATACAGTACTATTTATTTAACGGTCAACGTTTTTAATTATTAATGTTTCTAATTATTATTTATTTTTTTATTTTTATTGTAGTTGGTAATTAAAAATCTACGATCGGCGCCCAGGTCAATAAAATCATCAGCGGCCTCAATTAAACGAGAAGAGCAGGTTTTACGGAAAGCCATAATTTCCACTAAACAGCCTTTGTTATTTTGTAGATAAGAAACGAGGGGTAAATAATCACCGTCGCCAGAGACAATTACCAAAACATCGAGTTTATCCGCTAATTTAATAGCGTCAATTGCAATCCCAACATCCCAATCAGCTTTTTTAGCACCACCGGCAAAAATTTGTAAATCCTTCATCTTTACTTCGAAGCCTTGCTGACTAAGGGCATCGGTAAATGGTAGCTCTTCTTTATTTTCGGTTCGGATAGCATAAGCAGTGGCCCGGATTAATTTCCGATTAGCCACTGCTTGCTCTAAAATTTCCTTGAAGTGGACTTTTTTATTATATAAATTCTTAGCCGAATGATACATGTTTGACACATCGACAAGTACTCCAACTCGCTGTTCCTTATGTTTAATCATAGTTGACTTTTATTTCTCTTCTTCTAGAGGAATTTCTTTTATTTCCGTATCTTCTTCGGTATTAATATATTTTTTTTCTTTTTTAGCTTCTTCCTCCTCCTCTTCCTGCATCTTTTGGGCAATTTTTAATTTTAGTTTAATGGCTAAGTCCTGAAAAGCAGCCGCATCTTCTTTTTGTAAATATTTCAAAAGCTTGCGACGTTCACTAACTTTTTTAAGAAGGCCGCGACGGGAAGAAAAATCATGTTTGTGTCTTTTTAAATGTTCGGTTAACTCTTTTATTTCTTCACTTAAAATAGCGATTTGCACTTGTGGTGATCCAGTATCAGTTTCATGAGTCCGGAATTTTTTGATAAGCTTTTCCTTAGTTTTTTTGTCTAACATTTTTTTAGCGCTCTATCCGAGAAACGGTTGTGAGTCCGTATCCAAGAAAGAGTACATTATTTATTTTTTTAAATTATTTAATGGCGTTAATTTTTTTCATAAGACGCGATTTTTTACGCGCGGCAGTATTTTTTTTAATTAAACCTTTTTTAACGGCCTTATCCAGCGCCTGAACAGTTTTCGAAAGGTCCTCTTTAACGGTTTGGTCTTTAACTTTAATTTTTTTCAAGCTAGTCTTGGTTAATTTCTTAAAATTATTAGCGAACTTTTGGCTTGAAGCGTTTCTTTTAACAGCCTTTCTTAGTTCTTTGATGGCTGATTTCTTGTTGGGCATACAGATTAGGTAAATATAAATTTTTATAAAAACATCATTATATTAACATAATAATAAATAAAAATCAAGAGTAGTTTAATCGTTTATTTATTGCTTATAAATTATTAAAAGAAGAGTAGGTTACTTGGGAATTTTATGCTATAATTAAAAAATAATGATAATTAAAAATATGACAACCACTAAAAAAATTATTTATTTATTAATTTTCCTGGCACTCTTTTTGTTGCTAACTTATTTTTTATTTACCAAATTTAGTGGGTTGAGTGGGGCAATAAATGATCTGACCCCTCAAAATATAAATGAACAAACCCAGAAAGCACCAGAAATTAGTGAGGTCGTAGCCACAACCACAACCCAGCCCGACTTTTTTTCTTTAAAAGAAGAACAGGCGGCCGTGTTAGAAATAGCTGATCAACAAATTAATGGTCGGTCTCTTTCTGTTTCGAAAGTGATGACGACCGCTGATTCGTGGTTGGCTATTTATTCAAATAACGCTGGTCAGCCTGGAAACTTGTTAGGATATCAATCTGTCGGCGTTGGAACGACTGAAAATTTGATAATTGAACTATCGCCCCTACCGGAAACCACTTCGCTTTTAGGGGTTTTACATACTAATCTTGGTACTCGAGAAAAATTCGAATATCCCGGTGGCCCGGATTTGATAATTAGTAAAAATGGTCAGCCATTAATTGTACCCTTTTCTTTGATCATGGAAGAACGGTAATAAAAGAGATTATTTTTAATTAATTAAAAATAAAAATAAAATAGAAAAATAAAAAACCACCAATTGGCGGTTTTTTTGTCGGGGTGGAGAGATTTGAACTCTCGATCTTCTGGTCCCAAACCAGACGCCTTAGACCAACTGGGCCACACCCCGGGCGCGTTTGTGCCCCGGGTCAGAATCGAACTGACGACACAAGGATTTTCAGTCCTTTGCTCTACCACTGAGCTACCGAGGCTTGAAAATTCTGTCGTTAAAACAGGTTGCGGGGGTCGGACTCGAACCGACGGCCTCCAGGTTATGGGCCTGGCGAGCTGCCAACTGCTCTACCCCGCTATATTCTTACTATATCGTAAATTATTAATTATTTAGTTGCATTGTGGAATAAATGTTTGGCCACCAACAACAAATTATTCACCATCCATTGACTTTGTGGGCAATGGAGGATTCGAACCTCCGACCTCAACATTATCAGTGTTGCGCTCTAACCAACTGAGCTAATTGCCCATTTTAACTGGGAAGACTATAACAAATATTAAATAAAAAGGCAAGCTTTATAATTGAGAAATCAGCCAAAACAGTTCGGTTTGGACATCACCTTGGCTCTTTTTATTTATAAAATCTAAATATAGAAGTTGATTGATATAGTGGCGGAGATGATTAACACTAAAATTTGCTGCTTGGCTTATTCCTTTTTTTACTACAAACGGATGTAAATTTAGTTTTTTAGCAATTTGTGCTGGACCGATGTTTTGATCTAAAGATTGGCGGATTTGCAGGAGGGTTCGGAATTGTCGAACCAGCATTGATAGCAAATATTCATCACTTAGACCGGCATTATATTGCTCGTTAAGTAATTTAACGGCGAGCGTTTTATTTTTAGTACTAATTGCATCAGTTAAACCAAAAATATTTTTTTCGTAAGTAATTGGATTTAATTGGCGCACTAAATCAATACTAATAATTTCTTTTGGGCAGCTATAAGCCAGTTTTCTAATTTCACTAGTTAGTAGCCATAAATCATGGCCAGTATTTTCTAATAATAAATTAAGGGCTGTGGGCGCTATCTTTTTTTGATAAGTAGCCAATTCTTTTTGGGCAAAGCTGGTTAGTTGTTGATTATTTAGAGTTTTAAATTCTTGAGAATATGGTTGTTTAGATAAGAAGAGAAATAATTCTTTTTCCCGAGCTTTAAGTGGGCGTTCTTTGGAGTTTAAATCTTCATCTTTAAAAACTAAAATATTATCTCCCGCGGCGGCTAATTTTTTAAGATAAGCGGGCAACTCTTTAAATATTTTATCTTGAGTATTTTTAAATAAATTTTCAATTACAACAAACCTTTTTTTAACAAATAATGAACCAGCCCCAATTTTATCACCAATATCTTTAAAATTAGTGTTTTGGCCGTCAAACACTAATAAGCTAGCTGAGCCAGGGTCAACGTCACGAATGAATTTATCCTTTAGTTGTTGTAATAGGCGCCGTGAACGAAAAGTGTCAGCCCCGTAGAGAAAAATGATCATGGTTAATTTTTACTAAAACTAGAAATTAACTTTATTTTAAATTTTTTTATTTTGCACGGCTTGTTTAAATAATTCACCACGTTCTTTATAATTTTTAAACAAACCAAAACTAGCACAGGCGGTTGATAATAAGACAACATCACCAGCCACGCTTTGTTGTTTAGCTAATGCGACGGCAGTGAACATATTATTTGTTAAAACCAATTTAGTTTTTGGAAATTTTAGAGCAACTAGTTCTAAAAGTAAGCGCTCAGTGCCTTTCCCTGATAATAAAATTAAGAATTTAACCTTTTGTTTAATAATTTTAGCCAGCGGTTTGAAATTAGCTCCTTTATCGGCTCCACCGGCAATTTGAATTATTGGTTCAGAAAATGACTGGAGATCGAGGGCGGTACTTTCCGGAGTCGTGGAAAAACTATTATCATAATATTTGACGCCCCGAATTTCTTTAACCAGCTCAAGTCGATGTTCTAGGTTAGAAAAATTAGCCACGATTTTTTTATAAACAAGCGGTTTAATTTTTAATATTTGAGCAAGAGTAACCGCTGCTCCAATATTTTGTTGGTTAAAATTACCAATCAATTTTGAGGGTAGGGAGCTAGCCGAAAAATAAATTATTTGAGTGTTTGGGGCAACTCGCTTTATTTTAGCGGTTAAGGTTTTATTAATAATTAAATATTGATTAGCCGATGTCCCGATTATTTTTAATTTAGCCCGCCAGTAAGCCTCATAAGAAGAATGAAAATTAGGATTATTGGGATCAGCTGGCACTAGATGTTCTTTGAATAAATTAGTAATTACCGCATAGCGCGGGGCAAAAGCCAGATCTTCTAGTTGAAAACTAGATAATTCCAAAACAACATAATCAGTCGATTTAATTTTAGATAAAAAGCTTAGGGGCGGAATACCGATATTGCCACCAAGCCAAACATTTTTTTTAGCGCCTTGGAGTATTCGATAGATTAAACTAGCAGTTGTTCCTTTTCCTTTTGAGCCGGTAACGCCGATAATATTTTTAGTTGGACACAAAGCAAAAAATAAATTAAGAGCGCTGGTTATTTTAACTTGAGGATGTTTTTGTACCGCTCGAATTCCGGGGCAAGCAAGTGGCCAACCCGGAGAACGAAAAAGAAAATTAAAGCGCTCTAGATTTTTATTAAAATTTTGACCTAATTGATAATTAATCGTTGAATAAATGGTTTTAATTTTAGGTAGTTTAATTTTGGCGCGAGCATCGCAAATCGTAATTTCAGCGCTTATTTTATAATTTTCCAGTAATTTTAAAAGAGCCTGATTGTCTAAGCCAAAACCCAAAAGAGCGATTTTTTTGCCTTGAAGATTTTTTAATTCTGTTCGGCTTATTTTTTTGGTATTTGTTTTTGGATTAGACATATTTTCAAATCAGGATTAAATTGTCTTACTAAATATTTATTTTATTTCAATTCGCCCCAATTTTGGCCGACGCGACTTTCAACAATTATTGGAACGCAAAGCCCTAAACCAGTTTCCATAATTTTTTTAAGCTGCGGTAGATAGGTTTCCAGTTTATCTTTTTTAATCTCAAAAATCAATTCATCATGAACTTGAAGGAGCATGCGGATGTTAGACTCATCAGCTTTAATTAGATGGGAAATTTTAATCATCGCCATTTTGATAAGATCAGCGGCCGTTCCTTGGAGAGGAGTATTGATAGCCATACGCTCGGCGCTGCGGCGAATCGCCGGAATCGAAGAATTAATTTCCGGCAAGGGACGCTTACGACCGAAAAGGGTTATCGCATAAACATTTTTTTGAGCGGTTTTAATTGAGGTATCCATCATTTTTTTAATACCCGGATAAACAATAAAATATTTTTTGATAAATTCATTGGCGCGGCTATAGGAAATTCCGGCCGACTGACTTAATCCATGTGGACCTTGACCGTAAATAATTCCGAAATTAATAGCCTTAGCTTCACGGCGCATTTGTTTAGTTACTTCCTCAGGTTTTACTTCATTTATTTCGGCCGCAGTTGCGCGATGAATATCTTCGTTGCTTAAAAAAGCTTTAATCATTTTTTGATCACCGGAAAGATGAGCTGCAAGTCGTAGCTCAATTTGGGAGTAATCAAAACTAACCAGTTGATAAGTATTTTCAGCGACGAAGGCTTGGCGGATTTTTTGCCCCTCTTCGGTTTTAGTTGGAATATTTTGAAGATTTGGCTCAGTAGAAGACAAACGACCAGTTGCCGTGATTGTTTGATTAAAGCTGGTGTGAATGCGTCCAGTTTTTTGGTTAATCATCCTTGGTAAAGCCTTCAAATAAGTGGTTTGCAGCTTGTTTAATTCTCGATAAGTCTGAATAAAAGGAATAATTGGATGACGGTCATGCATTTTTATTAACTCATCTTCGGCGGTTGAAAAACCAGTTTTATTCTTTTTTAAATTATCAGTTGATAAAGCTAATTTTTCAAAAAGAATTTCTTTTAGTTGTTTGGTTGAGCTGATGTTAAATTTTACGCCGGCTAAGTGATGGATTTTTTTTTCTAAAATCTTTAGCTTAGCGATAACCGCTGCACTTAATTTTTTAAGTGGGGCTGTTTTCATAATAATGCCATTATTTTCCATAGTGCCAAGCACAGAAATCAAGGGCATTTCAATTTTTTGGAATAATTCTTCTAAATTTTCTTCCTTTAATCTTTGAAGCAAAACATTAACTAGTTGGTAGATTAAATCAGCATTTTCACAAGCATCAAGCTTCAATTTTTCAGGGCTTACCCCTTGAAAATCTAAAGTTAATTGAGCGGGTTGAGAATCAATAATCGTGTTTTTATTTGTTTTTTCGAGCCCCAACTCAGTAAACGCCAATGTTTCTAGATCGAGTTGACGATTAGCGGGATTTAAAAGATAGGCGGCGATTATAATATCAAAATTTAATCCTTGAAGATCTAGGTGATGATTTTTTAAAACTCGCCAGTCGAACTTTAAATTATGTCCATATTTTTTTATAGCAGTATTTTCTAAAATTGGTTTTAGGGCCGTTAAACGATTAGCCGTCATTAAAACAAAATAAGCCGCTCCCTTTTTCCAGGAAAAACTCAGCCCGACAATTTCAGCGGTTAGTGGATCGGGGCTTGATGTTTTTATACTCAAGGCAAATTCTTTTTGCTTTTTTATCTTTTCTAAGAAAATAGCAAATTTTTTGTCGTCACTAATAAGCTGATAATCGTAGGAGTTGAGATTATTGGCGGCGTCTTTTATTATTTCTATTCTATTTTTATTTGAAGACTTAGATTTAAGGGATTCAGAAACCTCAGCCAATGAGGATTTAGAAATTTCAGAAACCTCAGTTAGTGATGCGCGCTTACTTTCGTGGGCCTTATTCATTATATCTCTTAAATCTTTTACTTTATTCAGTAATGATTTAAAACCAAGTTCGCTAAATAGAGTTAAAACATTTTCTAGGCGGAAGGCGGAAAATTCGACAGCTGATAAAGAAAATTTTATAGGTGATTTTAGGTCAATTGTCGCCAGTTCACGGCTCAGATAAGCATTAGCCTTATTTTCTTTTAAAAGTTCTAAAATGCGCGCTCGAATTTTTGGATTATTTTTTTCAGCTGCCTGATAGACGCCGTCTAAATCTTTAAATTCAACTAATAATTCGCTAGCCGTTTTTTCGCCAATGCCCTTAACTCCAGGGATATTGTCGCCCGGATCACCGCGCAAAGCTTTATAATCGATAATTTGAGAGGGAGCTAAATTATAGCGGTTTTTAACTTGGTCAGCACCATATAAAACACTCTCAGACAAACCGCGACTCATCGTATAGACTTTAGTAGTATTGTTAATTAACTGAAGAGTGTCTAAATCACCGGTAATAATTATTTTTTCTAGTTTTTTGTTAGTTTTGGTTTGTTCACAAATAGTTCCGATTAAATCATCGGCCTCATAACCGTCAAGTTCAAAAATTGGGATATTAAAAGCATTCGCCACTTTTTTTACAAAAGGAATTTGTTCGTATAATTCATCTGGGGCCTTAACGCGATTAGCCTTATAGGCGTTATAGGCTTCATGACGAAAGGTTGGCCCTTTTTTATCTAAAGTTAAAACGACGTATTCCGGATGAAATTCGTTTAGAGATTTAAGTAAAAAAGAGGTAAAACCATAGACAGCGTTTACTAATTGACCCTTATTGGTGCGCAGGGTCGGAGGAAGAGCGTGAAAACTACGGTGGATTAAGGCGTTGCCATCGATGATTATTAGTTTTGGTTTAGTTTTGGACATAATTTTAGTTTAGCATTTTTCTAGGTGGCGGGCAAAGTTAAAAAATAGTTTATAATAATCTTAATAATTAGGAAATAAGAATTTTAAAATGATAAAAAAATGAGACAGTACGTCTTCTAATCAGCACCTTGGAAACACTAAGCAATCATTTGGGCAGGCGTTTTAAGTCCAAGTCCAAGGTGTAATCGGGAGCTATTATAGTATTTT
>Ga0247841_10005299_pt1 | contig 21043 bp, 18 predicted proteins | sample LaCruzMarch2015__2_FD_192410 | JGI IMG/M metagenome (GOLD analysis project Ga0247841, IMG submission 192410) | Freshwater microbial communities from meromictic Lake La Cruz, Castile-La Mancha, Spain - LaCruzMarch2015_18m | ecosystem: Environmental > Aquatic > Freshwater > Lake | place: Spain... | reverse complement strand
CGGTCGTGCCACTCGATGCATGCAGCTCCTGCACCTGGCTGACCGGCACGGCAAACAGGCCGAACGGATAGTTGTCGCGCAAGTCGTTCTTGATGGTGAAAGGCAGTTTGCGAATATCGGCGAGGCTGCCGATCTGCGCCGGCTGCACGCCGCGCGCCGCAAAGGCCGCGCGATAAAACGGCACGCGCGCATGCACATACTGCGCAATCTGCCGCAGCCGCGCCGTCTGCAGTGCGCACAATGCCGCGGCCGGCAGCGTTTCCTCGGCGCTCCAAATCATCTTACAGCGCGGCCACGTCCGCTTCCGACAGCAAGCGCACCTGCTTGTCCTGCAGCACCAACACCGCCGCCTGGACGTCCTCGACGCGCATGACCACCAAGGCGCCCGTCCCGATTTTCTCGATGAACGCATACATGTATTCGACATTGATGTCCGCCGCCGCCAGCAGCTTGAGCGCACTGGCCAACCCGCCCGGCTGGTCGGGCACTTCCACGGCAATGACCTCGGTCGTCGAGGCGACAAACTTGGCGGCCTTGAGCGCCCGCAAGGCCGCGTCCGGCTGGTCGACAATGACGCGCAGCACGCCGAAGTCGGTGGCATCCGCCAAGGACAGCGCCCGCAAGTTCACGCCGTGCGCACCGAGGCATTCACAGGCCTCATGCAATTGCCCCAGACTGTTTTCGAGAAACACTGACAGTTGTCGAATAACCATGGTATCCATCCTTACTCAGGCATAGCGCTCGATAAACCGGCGCACATCGCGTTCACGCTCCTGCGGCGCCTCGGCAATCAAGATCAAGCCGCGCGCGTCACCCAGCGTATCGACAATCGTGTCAAAGCGCCGCGCCGTCTCGTCCCATGTGCCCGCGCCAAATATCTGGTCGAGTTTGCCGGCCGCGCGGATTTTCTTGTGGACGGCCGGCCATGCCTCGCTCTGCGGCTGGCCGTCGCCCGGAATCCATTGCACGCCCTTCAATGCCGGAATGCTGACCAGTGAATCCAGATGCGGCAATTGGCCCGGCCCGTCCAAGTGATAGAACGAATGGGCAATGCGCGCGCAGCTCGCCGCCAGTTCCGGCTTGACAAATTCATCAAACATGGCCGGGCCGATCATGTAGGCAAAATCGCATTGCAGCATATAATAGGGCTGCGCTGATAAAATTGGCGACCAGGCGGTGTAGCCCGGATTCACGGGATGCAAGACCGTGTTGATCTCCGCAAAATACTTGTGCCACCACGCATGGATCTCCCACGTCAGGCGCTTGACCTGCTCGGGCTGGTCATACAAATCCAGCAGCAATGCTTCGCCGGGGCGAAAGGATGCCAGAATATCAAGGGTGCCGCCCAAATCGGTCATGCCCACTTGCACCAGCCCCTGCCAGCGGCGCATTGCCGCCGCACAGATGTCCTTGACGCGCCGCAGCCAGACATTATCGGCGGCATACGCCAAGCGCACCGCCGCCAGCTCGACATCTTGCGGCGGGTGAAACCAGACCGTGTCATGGCCACACATCAACGTGGCGCCCAGAAACGCGGCCACCACGCCCGGCCCGAAATTCGGCCAGATCACCGGAAAGGCATCGCCCAGAAACGCTTGTTGCGCCAAATGATAATCCCACGCATCCACGACGGCATCGGCGGAAACATTCAGATCATAAAATGCGGCGAAGGGGTGATAGGGCTGGGCCGCGGCCGGCCGGCCGGCGGGACGGCCGTTAAGGGTGATGTGCAGCAATGGCCGGGCGAGCGTGCCCGCCCACCACGCCGCATGGGCGGCCCGCAGTGCGGGCCATTGTTCTGGCGCAAACGCAATGCTCATGGAGAAAACCCCAGCAGGTTACGCGCATTCGCGCGGGTGACTTGGCGCAGTTGCGCGGCTGTCAGCAGATCCAGTGCGGCGAGATGCTGTGCACATTCACCGAGCGTCGCGGCCGAGCCGGCCAGCGTGCCGGTGTCCGGCGACGACACGCGGCCATTGGCTTCCAGCACGACACGCATGCCCATGCAGTCATACGCGCCGGGCGGCAGGCCGGCGACCGGCGCAGCATCACTGACGACAATGAACTTGTCGACGCCTTTCGTGCGCAGCACCGTCTTAATGAAGGCATCATTCAGGTGATGCCCGTCGGTGATGCACATGGCGCTCAGCGCATCGCAACCGAGCAGCCACCACATGGCATTGTCGCGCGGATGGGCCGCGCGGGGAAATGCATTGCCGAGATGCGTGGCGCAGCGCGCCCCGGCCGCGACCGCACGCAGGATTTGGCGCTCATTTGCATCGGTATGTCCCAGCGACACCACGATGCCCAAGGCGCATGCGCACCGGATGGTCTCGCAGGCGCCCGGCAGCTCCGGCGCAAGCGTCAGCAATTTGATGTGTCCGCGCGCCAGGGTCTGCCAGTGTTCGAGCAGTGCCGGCACCGGCGCTTGCATCCATTCAGCATGATGACATCCGCGCGCCCCGGGCTGCGGCGAGAGAAATGGCCCTTCAAGATGGATGCCCAGCAACGCCGCCGCCAGCTCGTCCGTCTCGCATGCGTCGGCCAGCACCGGCAGGTTGCGCTGGTAGACCGCCGTGGGCGCCGTGATAATCGTCGGGCAGAATGCGGCCGTGCCGCGCGCCGCCAGCTCGTGCGCCACGCGCCGCACCGCCGCCAGCGTCAGCTCCGCCGCCGAAAAATCCACGCCGGCATAACCATTCACCTGCAGGTCGGCATACGCCCGGTCATTGGCAGCATCCACGTCAGCGTTCTGCATGTGGCATTGCTTTACCAAGCTGCCCCGGTCAGCGTGGTGGCGACAAGGCTTTCAAGCGCTGCGCCAGATATTCGAAGAATTCATTGGCGGATTTATTCTGGGCCGCCACATATTCCCCGGGCTTGCCGTCCGCCAAGGTGTGCGTGCGTTCAAACCAATTACTTTCGAGGACGCGCTTGTTGGCATCCGCCACAAACTCGTATTTGACGCGAAACACGGCCAACCATTCCTTGCCGCGCTGGACTTGGTCAAAGGCATCGATATAGGTCGAGATAATCACTTGCACATCGCCCTTGTAAATGCGCGGACTGGTGGTGACATAGGCGCAGCGACGGCTGAGGTAGGTCATGAGCGCCTCGGTCAGCATATCGCACGGGTCTTCCGACCAGCGCGCATTGGGGTAGGTGTCCATGACATGCGGCTCAGGGCTGACGACAATTTGCTCGCGCTTGTAGGCCGCGCTGCCATCACAGCGCTGAATCGCGACCCGCAGCCGGTTGGTGGGGCCGCGCGCGTCGGTGTCGGCATCCAGTTGAAAGCGGGTGACCACCGGCGGGGTCAGCCACGAGAGCGACATGCACCCGGCCAGCGCCAGCGCAAGCACGGCCAGATTACCAGCAAACAGCAGGCGTTTATTCATTGTTCCACTCCTTGTTCTTTTCAGTTTTGCCGCGGATAAGCGGGTGATGGTTCAGATTAATCAGCAATTCGTTAAGACTGTCGGTCGCCGCCCGAATGCTGTTCAGCGTGTCGTTGACGACGGTTTGATTTTGGGACATCATTTCATTGGCGCTGGCGACGGCCAGTTTGACCGCAACGAGCGTGCTGCGCACTTCGGCCATGTTGGTGCTAATCTGGGCGTCCGCGATGGCGCGGCGCACATCGGCTATGGTTTGGCGGAATTCCGCAGTGGCATTGGTCGCATCACTCTTGAGGAAGCGGTCAAATTGCATGAGGATTGACGAGATAGCACGGGAGTTTTTGGGGCTGAAAAATATATTGACATTGCTGATCAAGACCGAACTGCGCGAGGCAATCTCGGCCACCTGCACGAAAACGTTGTCTAACATCGTGCGTTCGCTCTTGATAATGTTCTCACTCGGCGCTTGCAGGTTGGGCATGATTCTTGCGGATGCATCCGAGCCCGGCGTGATTTGGATGAAGCGCGTGCCGGCCATGGGCGAATCAAGCTCAAGCCGGGCGATGCTGTCCTGCTTGATGATGATGTTCGGCTTGACTTCAATGGTGACGCGCATGAATTTATAGGTGTTCGTCAGCGGTTTGATGCGCAGGACTTTGCCAATGCTGACGCCGCTGTAGCGCACGGGCGAGCCGGGCATGATGCTTTTGACTTCGGTAAAATCAATATAATAGTTGTCTTTTTCTTCGATCAAGTTGGTGCCGGCCAGGAACAGCACGATGGTCGTGGCCAGCGCGATGGTGACCGTCAGGAAGACCAGCGCTTTGATTTTGTCGGAATGTGCAATAGCCATGGTGGTCGGAGCGGGTAGGGATGTTAATGGCCTTCGTGGCTCATGAAGAAATTAACCACGCGCGCATCGCCGCTTTGCTCCATCTCGCGGATGCTGCCGGCGGCGGCAATATGCTTGTCGGCAATCATGATGCCGCGGTCGGCGATGCGGCGGATGCTGGTCATGTCGTGGGTCACGACGACGACGGTGATATGCAGCTTTTCGCGCAGGCGCAGGATGGTGCGGTCGAGTTCGGCGGCCATGACGGGATCGAGCCCGGTGGTATGCTCGTCAAAAAACAGGATGGCGGGGTCGAGTGCCATGGCGCGCGCAATGGCGGCGCGCTTTTTCATGCCGCCGGAGAGCTGCGCGGGCATGTAATCGCGGGCATGGTCGAGTTCGACCAAGTGCAGTTTCCAGTCCACGATATCCTGAATGACGCGATCCGGGTAATCCGTATATTCCTCCAGCGGCAGCGAGACATTTTCGGCGACGGTCATCGAGTTGAACAAGGCGGCGCCCTGAAAGACCATGCCTATGCGCGCCCGCAGCGGCTGCAGATCTTCTTCTTTGGTGCGGGTGACGTCCGTGCCCAGGATCTGGATGCTCCCGGCCGTCGGGCGATACAAGCCGAGCAAGTGGCGCAGCAGCGTGGATTTGCCGCAGCCGCTGCCGCCCATCACGACAAAGATCTGCTGCGGCGCGACCATGAAGGAAATGCCGTCGAGCACGACCTGCTCGCCGTACGCCGCCACCAACTCCTTGACCTCGATCACGGGCGCCGTCATGGTTGCAGCAGCGGCCCCTGGCCGGTGGCGTAAAAGAGCCCGGTGAAGAACAGATGCGCGATGGCAATCATGATGATCGAGTAAACGACGCTGCGGGTGGTGGACTTGCCGATGCCTTCCGCGCCGCCACTGGTCGTCAGGCCTTGATACACGGCAATGCAGGCGATCACGACCCCGTCCGCCACGCTTTTCGTCAAGCCAATCAGCACATCTTTCATCCTGATGGCATCCAGCGTCTTGTCAATATAGTCGGGGCTGGACATGCCGATCTGCATCATTGGCAACACTGAAATAACATAGCCGCCGAACACGCCGATGATATCGGCAAAGATGGTCAGGCATGGCATGACGATGATCAGCGCCACGAATTTCGGCACAATGATGTACTTGGTGATGCTGACACCCATGGCGCGCAAGGCGTCCATTTCCTCGGACGTGACCATCGAGCCAAGCTCGGCGGTGATCGACGAGCCGCTGCGCCCGGCCACCAGCACCGCCGTCATCAACACGCCCAGCTCGTACACAATGGAAACGCCCACCATTCTGGGGATCAGAAACAGCGCGCTATACACGCGCAACTGCAAGGCCGCCTGCATCGCCAGAATCAAGCCCATGATGAAGGCGACCAGCGCGACAATCGGCAGCGACCGCACGCCGCGCTCGGTGATCTCATACGAGGTGCGCGACAGGCGAAAGCCATGCTGGCAGAACGGTCCAGCCATCGTCCAGTAGACTATGTCTTGCAACAGCAGGTATAGATCGCGGATGTTGTTGAGAAAACGCGCGATGCGCACCAAGGTCGATTCGACAATGGCAACCTCATGCGGCCGTGCGCTGCGCAGTTTCTTGGAGCGGCGGTACAAAAAGAACTCGAGCACGGCGCGCACATCGTCCGGCACACCCACCACGGACCAGGCATACCCGCCGCGCTCGAACCGGCGCAGCAACTGGGCCAGCAGCGCCGCCCGCGCCGTCGGCCAGACCGTCACCGCCGCGCCGTCCACGCACACCTGCGGCGCGCGCTGCCTGCGCACGTGGGCACAGACCGCCGCGATCTGCGCGGCGTCAAAGGCGTCGGTGAAAGCTATGGTGACGGGTTCGGCAGGCATGGGCAATCAGGGCTTAGGGTTCGGGGTTCGGGGTTCAAATCTCAAATCTCAAATCTCAGCTAACAGTCTCGCACAGCAGCACGGCTGCCATTTCCAGCGCGTCGCGCGTGGCGCGCACATCATGCGTGCGGATAATCCGCGCGCCGTGGGCATAGGCCAGCACATGCACCGCCAGCGACCCGGCTAGGCGCTCGGCCGGCGCGCGCCCGGTGCGTTCGCCGATAAAGCGCTTGCGCGACGCGCCCAGCATGAGCGGCTGGCCATGTTCGGCCAGCGTCGCCAGCTCGCGCACAATCCGCTCATTGGCCGCAAACGTCTTGCCGAAGCCGATGCCCGGATCGAGCACAATCTGGTTCCGGGCAATGCCGGCCGCCGCCAAAGCCGCACCGCGCGCGCGGAAAAATGCATGCAGCACCGGCATGACCGTGGCCGCATCCAGCGGGTTTGCCTGCATTGTGGCCGGGTCACCCTGCATCTGCATGACGACGATGCCCGCGCCGCTCTCGCACACCACGGTCAGCATGGCCGGGTCGGCGCACCCGCTGACATCATTCACCACGTGGGCACCGGCGTCAAGCGCGGCCCGTGCCACGGCCGGTTTGCGCGTGTCGACCGAGATCGCCACGTCCAGCGTCCGCGCGAGTGCGGCGATCACCGGCACGATGCGCCGGCATTCCTCATCGGCAGCCACCACCGGCGCGCCCGGCCGGGTGGACTCGCCGCCGACATCAATAATAGCCGCGCCCTCGGCGCACATCAGCGTTGCGCGCGCAACGGCGTCGGCCACCGATGCACAGCGGCTCTCCGCCAGAAATGAATCCGGCGTCACGTTGAGCACGCCCATAATGGCATAGCGGCCCACGTCAATGCGCCGCTCGCGCGCGTGCCAGACGCGCGCTGCCGCGGGCGGCGTCATGACTGCGGTTCAGCGGCGGGCGCGGCCGTGGCATTGTCCGCAACGGCCGCGGATGGCTCAGCCGCCGCGCTGGTTTGTTCAGCCGCCTTGGCCGTGCCATTGCGCGGCAGCGTGTCGCCCTTCACCAGAATGTCAACTTCATCGCCATCCAGCACTTCGTATTTCAGCAAGGCTTCGGCAATGGTGTCCAGCACGGCACGATGCTCCACAATCACATGCCGGGCCTGGGCACATGCCGTGTCAATGATTTGGCGGATTTCGTTGTCGATTTTCTGGGCGGTATGCTGGCTGTAATCGGTATGCCGGTCAATCTCGCGCCCGAGGAACATATGCTCGGTGCGTTCGCCGTAGGTCAACGGCCCCATCGCGTCGCTCATGCCCCATTCGCAGACCATTTTGCGCGCGATCTCGGACGCATGCTTGATGTCGCTCTTGGCCCCAGTGGTCATGTCGCCAAAGACCAGATGCTCGGTGACCAAGCCGCCCATCAGGGACGCCAGCTGGCCTTCCAGCTCTTTCTTGCGATAGTTGTAGCGGTCTTTCGAGGGCAATTGCATCGTGGCGCCAAGGGCGATCCCGCGCGGCACAATCGTCACTTTGTGCAACGGCTCGCAGCCGGGCGTGAGCACCGTCACGAGCGCGTGACCGGCTTCGTGATAGGCGGTGTAGCGGCGATCCTCCTCATCGAACACGCGGCTGCGCCGCTCGCGCCCAAAGCGCACTTTGTCGCGCGCCTCTTCCATGAACGCCTGGGTCACGCCCTCCAAATTATGGCGCGCGGCCATCAAGGCCGCTTCGTTGACCAAGCTCGCCAAATCAGCGCCGGAGAAGCCCGGCGTGCCGCGCGCAATGCGGCTCAAGTCGACGCTCGGATCCACCTTGATTTTCTTGACGTGAATCTGCAGAATCTCCTCGCGCCCTTTCTGGTCGGGCATGTCCAAAACAATCTGGCGGTCGAAGCGGCCGGGCCGCAACAAGGCCGGGTCGAGCACATCCGGCCGGTTGGTCGCCGCGATCATGATCACGCCGTCATTGGGCGTGAAGCCATCCATCTCGACCAGCAGGGCGTTCAAGGTTTGCTCGCGCTCGTCATGGCCGCCGCCCAGGCCGGCGCCGCGCAGGCGGCCGACCGCGTCAATTTCGTCCACGAAAATGATGCAGGGCGCGCTGCGCTTGCCCTGCTCGAACAAATCGCGCACGCGCGCCGCGCCGACGCCCACAAACATTTCGACAAAATCCGAGCCGCTGATGCTGAAAAACGGCACGTCAGCCTCGCCCGCAATGGCTTTCGCCAAAAGGGTCTTGCCGGTGCCCGGCGGGCCGATCAAAATCACGCCGCGCGGGATGCGCCCGCCCAGGCGCTGGAATTTCTTCGGGTCTTTGAGATAGTCAACAATTTCACTGACTTCCTCTTTCGCCTCATCGCAGCCGGCCAGGTCGCCGAAGGTGAACTTGTCCTTGGTTTTCGCGTTCATGCGCGCGCGGCTGCGGCCAAAGCTCATCGCCATGCCCATCCCGCGCTTCATCTGGCGATTGATGAAAAAGCCGATCACGACCACGATCAGCAGCACCGGCCCGACCGACAATAAAATTTGACGCCAGGTGTCATTGGTGGTGCGCACGTCGTAGGCCATGCCCATGGCCTGGCACTCGCGCTCCAGCTTGTCCTGGCTCAGCTCACTCATCAAGGTGGCGGAGGTGTAGCGGATTTGACTGGGAGTCGGCGTGGGCAGTTGCTTTGCCCAGCCGGCAAAATCCTTGTCGAGCGGGTCGAGCCGCAGCAGGCCGTCAACGATGCCTTCGCCTTTGAAGACCACATTGACGACATTGGTCTTGCGCAACTGGTCGATGAATTCCGAAGTGGTCAATTGCAGCGCCGGCTTTTGCAGCCGGTTCAGGTACGTCAGCGCCAGCAAAATGCAGACAATCACGGCAATCCATGCGTACATCGGGCGCATTGAGGTGCCATCCGGGCTGGAGCGTTCCGGCCCGCCCGGGCTTTTATCTTTAAGCAGGTCTTTCAATTTCCGTGAGGGAGGTGTCGCCATGAGTGCGTGGGTTCGGTTAGCGCGCCGCCGTCAGCAGGGCGAGCGCTTGCAGATAGTTAGCGCGCGTCTTGGCGACCACGGCGGCCGGCAGCGGCGGCGCGGGCGGTTCCTTGTCCCAGCCCGAGGTCAGCAAGTAATCGCGCACGAATTGTTTGTCATACGAGGGCTGCGACTGGCCGGGCGCATACTGGGCGGCCGGCCAGAAGCGCGAGGAATCGGGCGTCAGCACTTCATCCACAAGGGTCAGCGTGCCGTCCACCAGTCCGAATTCGAATTTGGTGTCGGCAATAATGATGCCGCGGGCCCGGGCATGTGCCTGGGCGCGAATGTACAACTGAATGCTGCAGTCACGCAGCCGGCCGGCCATTGCATCCCCGACCAGCGCCGCCATGTGCGCAAACGAAATGTTCTCGTCATGCCCGCTCGCCGCCTTGGTGGACGGCGTGAAAATCGGCGCGGGCAGTTCGCTTGCCTCGCGCAAGCCGGCCGGCAACCGTTCGCCGCACACCGTCCCCTGGCGTTGGTATTCGCCCCAGCCCGAGCCGGCCAGATAGCCGCGCACCACGCATTCGACCGGCAGCACACTTGCCTTTTTGACCACCATGGCGCGGCCCACCAACTGCGCGGCATAGGGCGCCAGCGCCGGATGATACGCGGCCACGTCCGTGGTGATGAAGTGATTGGGCACAACCTCGCGCAGGAAATCGAACCAGAACAGGGACAACTGCGTCAGCACGCGGCCCTTGTCGGGAATCGGCGTCGGCAGGATGCTGTCGAATGCGGAAATACGATCCGTGGCGACGAACAGCAAGGCGGCGCCAAGGTCAAACACCTCGCGCACCTTCCCGCTCTTCAGCGTCGGGAAGGCCGGAATGCTCAACATTGTCACTGCATCACTCATAAAATGTGCCAAACATGGTACGTACTTGCATAGTATCCATATTGTACAGATAACTGGTTTGAATTACAACCACGCGCGGAAAACCCGCGCAACAACGCCGAATCCCCAGGTTCGGCGGTTTGTTTGTGGACGCAGAGATTGAGTGGAACGCCGGCGCGCCCTTTTTCACTCAATCTCGTTCACCCACGATCCCGCCGCCGCCGGCGGGATCGTGAGGGTCTCTGCGCAGATGTGCTGCACACCGCGCAGCGAAGGGAACGCCGATCACCCGATCGGCTGAAGGTAGGTGCGATCGCCCGATCGCAGCAGCTTCTGGCGGAAGCCGCGTGCGATCCTTAGGTTGCGTCATAAATTCTCGCGCCGCACGAGAACTTGGCAGGATGTGAAATCCCGCCTGCCTTCAGCGGCACCGGCGTGCCGCGCTCCCTTCGGCAGCCGGCCTGACGAGAGGGGCGCCGCATACAAAGAATGTCCGCTTGACAAACAGCGGCCAATATGTGTGGGAGCCGCCTCCGTGCGGCGATTGCTGCGGCAGAATCGCGACGCGGAGGTCGCTCCCACTTTGCAGCAACAAGTCGGCAGACGCGGCAAGCAAGAGCAGTGGGGAGAACGGCCTGCGCGCCTTTTTACTCAATCTTATTCACCCACGACGCAAGGTCGTGGGGGGTCTCTGCGCATTCATGTTTCGGGCGCCCCCACGATCGCTGCCAACGGCGGGATCGTGGGGTTTGGCAGAAGAGCTGAATACCCAATATCGAACACTCAATATCCAAGTTCGAAATATCTGCGTAGAACTTCATTATTGGACATTCCTTGTTGGATATTGGATATTCGCATTTCCTGAAGCCCCCCGCCGGCGGCGATCGCGGGGGCCTTGCGCTAAATTTTCTGGGGTGGGTCAGCAGGCGGGGCGGGCCGGCGGTAGAACAGGCGCAGTAACACCAGGCCGCCAATCAGGCGCAGGAAGCGCAGCGTGTCGCGCACCGGGCGAATGTGGCTGGTGTGCTGGGCGTCATAAATCGAGCGGATCGGGATTTCGGTCATGATCATGCCGTGGCGCGCGGCCTTCAACAGGATTTCCGACTCGACCTCGAAATTGTCCTTGACCGGCGTGATCGTGTCCAGCACGCGCTTCGACAGCAGGCGGTAGCCGCTCTGCGTGTCCGCCAGGCGCGTGCCGCACATCCATGAAATCAGGCGCGACATGCTGCGATTGGTGACGCGCCGCAGCCACGGCATGCCCTCCGGATTGGCCATGCGCGAGCCGATTACGATATCCGCATTCTGGCGCCGGGCCGCATCCACAAAACGGCCAATGTCGGCGGGATCATGCTGGCCATCGGCATCCAGCAGCACGGCATAGGCGAACTCCGTGGCGCGCAGGCACATAAAGGCCGAGCGAATCGCCGCGCCCTTGCCGCGATTGCTGGTATGCACAATGAGTTCGGCGCCGGTGCGCTTGGCGCGCGTGCCGGTTTCATCAGTCGAGCCGTCATCGACGACGATGCACCGCGCGACTTTGCGGCGCGCGCGATAGACCACCTCGTGAATGGTCTCGGCGGCGTTGTAGGCCGGAATAATCGCGATGACATCGTCATATTGGCCGCGGCGGCGCGAACGTTGCGCGCGCTGTTCTGGATCAAGAAACATTACCATGGCATCCGCATCCTAAGCAAGCGGGGTGACAGTATACATGACGGAATCCGGCCGCAGGCGCGCATCCACGGCTTGCGCGAGGCGCACAATCGTGGCGCCGGCCGGCGCGGGAATAGTGATGGTGGCCTTGTCGGTCACGACGTCCACCAAGTCGGCATCAGCCGCGACGGCCTGGCCTTCACGCACGTGCCACTGCACCAGCACGGCCTCGTCCAATTCCGGCGCCAGTTCGGCCAGCGTGTACGTGCGCTCGCTCACGGAATTACTTTGTTCAACGGGTATTCGATGATATCGCAGGCACCGGCCTGCTTCAGGCGCGGCATCAACTCGCGCACGGTTTTTTCATCAACGACGACCTCAATCGCAAACCAGTCCTTGTCCTTCAAGTGCGAGATCGTCGGCTGTTTCAAGCTCGGCAGAATGGCGGTCACCGCGTCCAGCGCGCACGCCGCGACATTCAGTTTGATGCCAACTTTCTTGCGCGCCAGCAGCGCGCCCTGCAGCAGCATCGCCAGATGCTCCATTTTGGTGCGCTTGGCGGCATCCTTCCAGGCCGCGTGATTGGCGATGAAGCGCGTGGTCGACTCGGTGATGGTCGCAATGATGCGCAGGCGATTCGCGCGCAACGAGCTGCCCGTCTCGGTCAATTCGACAATCGCATCCACCAAGCCCGGGCATTTCACTTCGGTCGCGCCCCACGAGAACTCGACGTGGGCCTGAATGCCTTTCTGCTCGAGAAAGCGGCGGGTCATGTTGACGGCCTCGGTCGCAATGGTCTTGCCCTGCAAGTCTTCGGGCTTCTGAAACGGCGCGTCCTCATGCACGGCCAGCACCCAGCGCACCGGATTGGTCGTGGCTTTCGAGTACTCGAGTTCGCAGATTTCATGGACATCCGAGCCGTTCTCGAGAATCCAGTCCTTGCCGGTCAAGCCGCAATCAAGGTTGCCCTGCTCGACATAGCGCGCCATTTCCTGCGGGCGCAACAGAATCAAACTCAGGTCCGGATCATCAATGCCGGGATAATACGAGCGGCGCGACGGGCTGATGACATAACCCGCCTTGGCGAACAAATCGTAGGTGGCCTGTTCAAGACTGCCTTTCGGCAGGCCAATAATCATTTTTTTCGGGGAATCGTTTGCCATATTGTTTGGTGCAGGGCTAAAAAGTAATGATCGCCTTCATGACACCGTCGCGGTAGGCCGCCACGGTGTCAAACGCTTCCTGGGTGCGCGCGAACGGATAATGATGCGTGACCATCGCATCGATGTTGATCTGGCGCTGGTCAATCAGGTCGAGTGCGCGCTGGACACAATCATTTTGGCGGCGCACATTCTGAATGCGGATCTCGCGGTGGCGCAGCTCGTCAATGCTGAACGAAACGCGATCCACCCCGGGTATGCCGACCAGCATGAGCGTGCCGCCCGGCTTCAGCAGCAGCAGGGCCTGGTCGAGCGCGGCTTGGTCGCCGCAGCATTCGAAAACAGTGTCCAGCAGCGCCGGCTCCTGGTGCTGCACGTCGGCGACAATATCCCGCCGATGCGGATTGCCCGCCCACGTTGCGCCGGCCACGCGCGCAATGGCCAGGCGTTCATCCAGCTTGTCGCTGACATATATTTTCCCGGCGCCGTGCGCCGTGGCCGCCAGCAAGACGCTCATGCCGATCGGGCCAAAGCCGAGAATGCCAATGCGCGCGCCGCGCACCGGCATGGACATGCTGACGGCATAGACGCCGATGGCCAGCGGCTCGGAGGCCGCCGCCTGGTCGAAAGTCATGCTGTCCTTGATCGGAAAGCAGCACTGCTCGGGCATGACGAGGTATTCGGCCAAACAGCCCTCGGCCTGGCCCGGGCAGCCAAGGAAGCGCAGTGCGCGGCACGTGTGCGGCCGCCCGGCACGGCATTGGTCGCACGCGCCACACGGCATGGCCGGATCAACGGCAACGCGGTCGCCCGGCTTCAGGCGCGTCACGCCGGCGCCGACCTGCACAATCTCGCCGGCGCACTCGTGGCCGACCGCAAACGGATACTGCACCAGCTGCCGGCCAATCCGCCCGCTGGTGTAATAATGAATGTCGGAGCCGCACACGCCCACCGCGCGCATGCGCACCAGCACATCGCGGTCACGGGCCAGTGCCGGCGCGGGCACGTTCAGCATCTGCAGCGCGCGGATGCCCGTCAGCTTGATTACTTGCATGGTTTCATTTGGTCATTCAATTACTAAGTTCGATAGTATAGCAAATTCCTGTTTTTCGTTCATCGTTCATCGTTCATCGTTCATCGTTCATCGTTCATCGTTCATCGTTCATCGTTCATCGTTCATCGTTCAATTTCAAATCTCAAATTTCAAATCCGAACCCTGAAGCCTGCTGCACCTCAGCTATATGGCCACGAAGACACGAAGGCACGAAGAAGACCAGCGCGGCATAAAAAACTTTCGTTGCGAAGGTTTTTCCTCCAGTACACCCTAAAAACAAAAAAACGCCCCGACGGCGGGGCGTGATGTTGGTTGCGGGGCTGGGATTTGAACCCAGGACCTTCAGGTTATGAGCCTGACGAGCTACCGGACTGCTCCACCCCGCGATAGGTATCAAACAAGCAGTATTGTTACTATAGCATATTCCTCAAAAAAAAGCTACTGGTCAAATTTAAAGACCAATTCGTTCGAGGCCGCATAGCCAAATTTCTCGCGGGCATACTTCTCGAGATAGAACGTGTCTTCCTTGAGCAGGCGCAATTCTTCCTTCAATTGCTGGGTCTGTGCCTGCAATTCCTTAACGCGCTGCTGCAGGCGGCGCTCTTCATTCAGGGCCGTCAGGTAGCTCGGCCGATTGCGCTCGATTTGCAGCACGACCGCAATCGCCATCGCCGTCAGCACGCACAGTAGCAGCAGATAACGCATCAGGCCAGGACCTTTATCTTGCCGCCAAAGACCGCCGTGCCGCCCAGTTGCTCCTCGATCCGCAGCAATTGATTGTACTTGCAAATCCGATCGGTGCGGCACAGCGAGCCGGTCTTGATCTGGCCGGCGTTGGTGGCGACCACGATGTCGGCAATGGTCGTGTCCTCGGTCTCGCCGGAACGATGACTGACGACCGCGGTGTAGCCGGCTTCCTTGGCCATTTCGATCGCATTGAGCGTCTCGGTCAAGGTCCCGATCTGATTCACCTTGATCAGGATCGAGTTGGCAATCCCCTCGCGAATGCCGCGCGCCAGCCGCGTCGTGTTGGTCACAAACAGATCATCGCCGACAATCTGGATCTTCTGGCCAAGTTTCTCGGTCATCAGCTTCCACGTGGCCCAATCATCTTCGGCGCAGCCGTCTTCGATCGAGACGATCGGGTATTTCTTGCAGAGTTCGACATAGAACTCGACCAGTTCCGCCCCGGTTTTCTCGGCTTTCTTCTCGGCCTTCAGCACATATTTTTTCCTGGCTTTATCATAGAACTCGCTCGAGGCCGGGTCGAGCGCGAGAAAAATGTCCTTGCCGGGCTTGTAGCCAGCCTTGCCAATGGCTTCCACAATCACGTCGAGCGCCTCGGCATTCGAGCGCAGGTTGGGCGCAAAGCCGCCTTCGTCGCCGACCGACGTGCTCAAACCCTTGCCTTTCAGCACGGCCTTCAAGGCATGGAATGTTTCCGCGCCCCAGCGCAGCGCCTCGGCAAACGAGCTAGCGCCGGCCGGCATGATCATGAATTCCTGCAAATCAACATTGTTGTCGGCGTGCTTGCCGCCGTTGAGAATGTTCATCATCGGCACCGGCAGGACTTTCGCATTGGTGCCGCCAATGTAGCGGTAGAGCGGCGCACGCGCGAGCGCGGCGGCAGCTTTTGCGGCTGCGAGCGACACGCCCAGAATCGCGTTGGCCCCAAGCTTGGCCTTGTTGGGCGTGCCATCCAGCTCGATCATCATCTCATCGAGGCGCACCTGCCCGTACACACTCTCGCCGATCAATTCGGGGCCGATCACTTCATTGACATTGCGGACGGCTTTGAGCACGCCCTTGCCGGAATAGCGTTTTTTGTCGCCATCGCGCAGCTCGACGGCCTCGTGCTCGCCGGTGGATGCGCCGGACGGCACGGCGGCGCGGCCATGCGCGCCACTTTCGGTCAGCAAATCAACTTCGAGCGTGGGCGTTCCGCGCGAATCCAGAATTTCACGGGCAGTCACATTGGCAATATACGGCATACAGGCTCCTTGCGTGAGGTTGAACAATACAAAGTTTACAACGTCAAACTATAACAAAACACCCGTGGCGATGTCAAACGCAACGCGGCGGTCGTTCTGAAATTCCGGCTTAAGGAAAAAATGTGGAATAGGGTGGCGGGCGGTATTTGAGCCAAAAACGAGGTGTGTCAAAATGACCCGGCAGAGTTGTGCGTCATAAGCGGGATTGGTTCAGGCATTCGTCCTTATAGCATGATTTCCGCAGCTAACTCCATGGTGTTCATTGTGCAGGCTTGACACCATGCTCATCTACCTTTCACAAAAAACAGCGGTGAGTTTGCCGTTGCTTATTGTCTTGACGGGCTTGAGCGTCTTGAGCAGTTCCTGCAAGTTGTCTTGCGCTTCTTTTGTGCGCGCCTTTTCCACGACTACCTTGGTCAAGGGCGGGCAGATATTTGCAACGGTCATCGGCGTGGCCAAGCTGTTGCAGACGACATTTTCTGCCGCTTGCATGCCCGCGCCGGCGCCGGCGCCGGTGATGCCGCCACCGCCGAGAAAGGTCACGTTTTTCCAGTTGTCTTCGCCGATCAGCACGCTGGCATCTCCATCGTTGTTCATATTCATCGCGTATTTCGGATCAATGATGCCATTTCTGTTCCAGTCAACCTTTGTTCTGAGGTCACCGGTGTAATCGTAGATGTTTGTGCCCACTTTCATTTTGGTGCAATAGCCCTTGGCTTTGCCGCCCAAGCCGGCTTTTTCATTGACCTTGCTTTCGTCAATCTTTTTGAGTTGGCCGCGCGCATAATCATACACTTGCGCCCCGTTGTACATCAACCCCGGAAATTGAAAAAGATAATTCATGATGCTGATATAATTCGGCTTGTAATTGATGTGGTCAAAGCCGCCGTGCGTCAACCCGAGATTGTGGCCGAATTCGTGGGCGATGGTGCCACCCACCAAGCCGGCTTGATCAGCCTGGCTTTGATAGCCCCACGTGGACAAAATAAAGTCCACCGCGCCGGCGCGAAATGCCGCTTCCGACGCGACGCTGTTGCGCGAAATGCCCGACGAGCCGGATCCGCCATAATTATCGCACGAAAGGCTGTAATGATAGACCGGCGGCACGGCGCCAAACCCGTAATTGGCTTTAGTCCACGCCTTGATCGTGTCCACTTGCGTCCAGTTATAACTGCCGTCGTCGTTGAACGAGCCAATGCTGCTTGCACTCGGCAAATCGTAGCCCATGACCGGCAAAATAAACACCAGGTTAACACCGCGGTTTTCCGGCTTGGCGTTGGCACCTTTCAAGGGCGCCTTGGCAAACATGTCGATGCAAATTTGCAGTGCGGCGGCAGTCGGGCGGTTGGCCGTATTGGTGCCCACATAATCAAGATAAATAATCACGTCTTTGCGTGTCGGACTCAACGTGATGGGGATGCCGCCAAAATCCAACGGCTGGGTTTCGAGGGTGTCCGGAATGCCGTCGGCATCTTTGTCGGTCTTGGTCTTCTTATTGGCCCAGGTCGCCGCGCCGGCATCCAGCGCAAGCGCGCCACAAAAAATCAAAGCCAGTGAACATGCAAGTGCTTTTCCGAAGAGGTTGGTGTTCATGATGTTTTCCATGCAGATTAATGTATTATTGTTGTACTACTATATCATAATGCGGGCGAAAAGTCAAGAGGTAATTCTAGACTTCTGCCCGGCATATCAAGGTCAACAACCTGTGTAAGACCGCGTTGCGCTTGCCTTTGTCCAGCAGGCATTGAAATCCGGGGCTGGATACCCTCGCGCCGCGCGGCAACATGCGTGGCGATGCCACGCCGGCATGCAGCCCCGGGTTTCAACCCGGGGATACTCGCGCCGGCTCCCGCACTCCAAGGTTCGGCTGTGCCGAACGCAGCCATAGTTTCCCTACGGTGAGTCTAGTTAAAAAAAGCGATCCCGCAAGACCGCCTTTTTAGATGTGCATCATCGCCGGCCGACGCCACTTTTGCGTTCGTCCTTCAGCATTCTGCGTTGCCTACAGCCGCCGGACACACCGGAAACCAAAGTTGTCGCTCGTGACGTCCGGTGCGCTGTCGAGGCGCACCGCGACGCGACAGTAGGCCGCGTGGACGTCCCAATAGCCGCCGCGCAGCACGCGCGACGTGCCAGTCGCGGGTCCCGGCGGATTACTCGCCGGCGAACTCGCATAGTAGGTAGCGTCATACCAGTCCCAACACCATTCAAAAACATTCCCCGCCATGTCGTATAAACCGTACCCATTCGGCGCAAAATACCCGACCGGGCTGGTGTAGGGATAGCCGCCCGGGGTAAACAACGGATTATTCCCGTCCGGGCCCACGTCGTAGGCAGAACCTGCACTACCATAATAATTCGCCTGCGCCAGCGAGATGGTCTGCCCATCGCTCCAGGGGAAGCGCGTGCCAACCGCGCCGCCGCGCCCCGCCTTTTCCCATTCCGCCTCGGTCGGCAGGCGATAGCCGTTCGCACTCCAGTTTACGTAATCATTGCTCGGACTGATCTGACCGATCCGATAAATCTGTGTCTGGACGGCGGAAGTGTAGTAGCACGGCGTCAGGCCTTCCATCTCGCTGCGCGCATTGCACCACTTGACGCAATCATGCCAACTGACCTTCTGCACCGGATGCGTCGCCGCTTTGCCGGAGCCCGCGCCAAACGTGTAGCCATTCGCCATCGCCCAGTTTCTCACCTCAAACCACTGCTGCGACGTCACCTCATATTTGTCCATGTAAAACGCGCTGAGGTTCACGGTATGATTCGGCCCGGCATCGCTCATTTGTGATTCATAGGGCAGGTTGTTCGTGCCCATCTGGAACGGGCCGGCCGGGATCAATGCCATGCTGTCCGATGCCCACACCCGCACGCGCGTGGTGGAATACACATCGATCGGCAACGTGTCTTCCCGGGCATCCCAGATAACCAGCTTGGCCGTGCCCGTTGCCACATTGTTGCCCACATCCCCGCTGAAATTCGTGCAGGTGCTGAAAAACGTCGCGCCGGCATTGGTCGAGATGCTGACCGCCACAACATTGGTCAGCGCACTCGGGCTGGCCACGTCATAGCTGATCGTCACGATTTTCTCGGGTGACACGACGGCGGTGACATTCGTGACCGTCACGGCGGCGAAGCACATGCTTGCGCACAGGGCGAACACCAGCATAATTCTCTTTCGCATCGTTTTTCCCCTGCAATTATTGGCTATCAACGTAAAAATCATAGTAGCATATTCTTCGGCACAGCACAAATGCCGCGCTGATTCTGCAGCCATCAACCAAAATCACTGCCATTCCGCACTTAATTCCCGCCGTTCTTGCGTTATAGTATGTGTAGCAGCACTACTGACCAAAATAGTTTTATGGGACACCGTCTTTGCCCGCAGTTTCACGTCGTTCTGCCTGCTTACCGCCCTTACCTGTTCACATCTTCACCAGCTCCTGGGCATTGTGAACACCGCGTAGTTTAAGGATAGGCGCAGTTATCGGCCTGCGCTGAGAACACCTTGGCTCATCAAGGAAATAGCCGTTCAAATCGGCTCGCGGTGGCCACTGCCAATGCAGCAGCAGCCCGGCGGTTGGGTGATTGCGGAGGCAGCAGGAGCGCACCCAACACCCCACGCCAAATGCGCCACACGACCAGCCGCCGCACACCGGAGAACGCGCCATCGTTGTTAGCGGCCCCCGGCCGCTTTCTAAATTATCGCGCCGCGCGAGAATATTCTAAGACCTGCGCGATGCGGGATTGACCACGCTGGCGATAGAGTTGAAAGCGGCGATTGCGCAAGGCCAGCAGCAGTCAGAAAAGGCGGCGTAAGCAATGCACACTGCCATAGCCTTCATAGGAGGCGGGCTCTCCTCGTTCGGGAGGCCGACTTTTCTTAGGGGGTTCTTCATTACCTTACGTGATAGGCAGGGCTGCACAATTCTGCCTGTGTCGATCTTCTGTAATATGTCACTACTGTCCGGTTGAGCTTTGAGCAAACGTTACTAACACTCTGATAATGTACATGTTAATGAGCATATTAGTTGTAACCGAATTCAATTTGCCTGTATACTCTTGGGAACCACTGAAAGAGTATCATGCATACAGGACAAATAATGTTTGCGCAAGTCATGCGTCATCTTCCAATGCCCCTAAGTCAAAATCGCAGAAAATCCCCCAACCCCCTTTTCCAAAGGGGGACGGCTGCGACCCCCAACCCATTTTCCAATGCGCAGGCAATGTATGGTCTCCCTTTGGGTGGCTGGCCTTGCAGCTGCTTGGATCCCGCCAGCGGCGCATGCGCGTCAACGTAAGCGGCGGGAAGCCGCTTCTGCGCCAGATGTATAAGAACGGCAGCCGCATTCCCTTGCGGCGCTCCTGCCACGGGAGCCGCCGGCGTAGCGCGCGCAGACAGGTAGGGCGGTCAGGCCCTTGACCGCCGCGGTCGTCGCTGCGCCATGGTAGCACCGGCGTGCGCGCGCATGCAGCAACGGCGGTCAGGGCCTGACCGCCCTACCTCGCCCTCCGGCCACGCACGCGCAGGACCCACAACAGATTTGGCCACGTCAGGTTCGCATTTTCCCCTCTAGCGGAATTTCAAACAGATGTGCTTGTTAAGTTGACGCGCATGCGCCAGCGGCGGGATACTCGGTGTTCAGTATTCGGTGGAAGAAAATCAGCGGGCTGGCGCAAGCATGCCGGCGGCGACTTTGGCCGCGGTCGCTTCGCCGCACAGCGCGCGCACCAGCGCCAGCGCAAACAGCACGGCCGTGCCCGGCCCCCGGCTGGTGATGCATGGGCCGTCAATCACGACCGGCGCGCCTGTGGCATCTGCATTTTCGAGGGTTGGTTCACAGCCGGGATAGCAGGTGGCGCGGCGCGCGCCAATCAGGCCATGATGCTGCAAGACCACCGCCGGCGACGCGCAAATGGCCGCCAGCAACCGGCCGGCCGCGTGCTGGCGCCGCAACAGGTCGGTCAATACGGCATTGTCACGCAAATGCTCGGCGCCGGGCATGCCGCCCGGCAGGACGATTGCATCAAAGAATTTCTGCACACATTCATTGACCAGGCAGTCGGCCACCAACGTCACACCGCGCGAACAGATCACCTGCCGGCCGGCGACGGACGCGACCGTCACCTGCACCCCGGCCCGCCGCAGCGTGTCAATGGCCGCGACCGCTTCGAGTTCTTCCGTGCCGTCGGCCACGGCGACCAGGCATGTTT
>Ga0247841_10005298_pt1 | contig 21051 bp, 25 predicted proteins | sample LaCruzMarch2015__2_FD_192410 | JGI IMG/M metagenome (GOLD analysis project Ga0247841, IMG submission 192410) | Freshwater microbial communities from meromictic Lake La Cruz, Castile-La Mancha, Spain - LaCruzMarch2015_18m | ecosystem: Environmental > Aquatic > Freshwater > Lake | place: Spain... | reverse complement strand
AATTAAGGAGAGAGTTGCAATACATTTTGAATCAATAGAAGAATATAGAAGAATAAAGGATGCAGTTGAGAATGGTTCTTTGACAGCAGAAAAAATATTAAAGCTAATATGAAAAAGTTAAAATTCTTTTCAACATTTACAGGTATTGGAGGTCTTGATTGGGGTCTTGAAAAAATAGATGCTGAATGTATTGGATTTGCAGAAATAAAAGAAAGTTCAATAAAAGCATATTCATCACATTATCCTAATAGAAAAAACTTTGGGGATATAACAAAGATTGATCCAAAAGAGTTACCGGATTTCGATGTTTTTACCGGGGGTTTTCCTTGTCAGAGTTTCAGTATTGCAGGAGATAGAAAAGGTTTTAAAGACAGAAGAGGTCAGATGATATTTTTTATATATGACATACTCGTTGCAAAGAAACCTGAATTTGTAGTATTGGAAAATGTAAAAGGACTTTTGACTCATAATAATGGAAAGACATATCAGAATGTTTTTAAGATACTTTCATCGGCCGGGTATAGTGTGAGATGTGTTTTATTGAATGCATCACATCATGGATCAGCACAAGCGAGGGAAAGGATCGTATTTTTATGCAGAAGAGGAAAAGATTTTAATAAAAAGAACCCGGAGAAAGTAGATGGATCAGCAAGATTTAGAGACATAAGAGATACAAACCAAAAAGTATATAGATACGTTTCACCTGAAACACTTGAGAAGTTTATGGATGGAAGAAGAAAAGCAACGTTTATCGGAGGATATGACAAGGTAAATACACTTACAACAGGAGCATCAACGTCAGGTCGGGCGTCAGTGGTGGTCCAGGAGAAAGACGGAAGATTCAGATATCTTACGGAACTTGAGGGAGAGAGATTACAAGGTTTCCCGGATGGATGGACAGAGTGTTTATCAAGGGTAGATCGATGGTATGCAATAGGGAATGCAGTAAATTGTAAGATAAGTGAATATTTGTTTACAGATTATTTAAAAGATTTATGGTTCAAGTAAGAGGAAAAGGAGATGAATATAAGGCAGTAAATAAAATCAGATTCAACAAACATCCGAAGAGACAGAATAATGATATAGTTGCGGCAATGTATGCAATGTATCAGACAGGAAAATCACTTGCAAAAATTGCAATAGAATACAGAAGAACAAGACAGGCAGTATACGATGTGTTTAAGACAAGGGGATATGAATTGAGGAAAAAGAAAATATACCCGGAGATCATTGTAGATGGTATAAAATTTACGCCGTCTCACAAGAAAGGATATTGGAGAGCAACATCAAGGGAAAAGAATATATTTTTACACTCATATGTTTGGAGAAAGAATGGAGGAGTTATACCGGAAAAATACGGAGTGCATCATAAGGATGGAGATTTTAGTAACAATGTGATATCAAATCTTGAATGTCTGCCGATAGTCGAGATATCAAGGAGATTTTCAAACCCAATGGGTAAGAATCAATATACAAACAAATGATATATAAAATAATCAAAGTAGAAAAAGATGTAGCATTAAAAGATAAGAAACTCAAGGGATTCAAGGGATGGAGATATATAATTAAAGTTAATGGTATAAAAAGTAAGTTGGTAATTGAATCACCACTTGGAATGATAACCATTGCAAGACTTACAAAAAATGTAGAGGAGGCAATAATAAAAAGGTTTATATATAAATTAAAAAAAGAGGGAGTAAAAATATCAAAATAATGAGGTGTATAAAATGTAAAAGGGAAAGGAAAACAAAGAAAGGTCTTTGTAAAAATTGCCGGAAAGAAGATGTAAACAAAGTAGCATAGTTCGTATACATCTCGAAAAAGATATATACTAACTTTATGGCCCAGTAGCTTAAAGGTAACGATTTAGTGGTAGTGATCACGGAGTTTAAACGCCCCGTCCACCTAAGTAAGATAAGAGCCCAACTGATTCGAGAGCACCCGCCCAACGACCTTGGGACTGTAAACGGGAGATAATGGGTTCGATTCCCAAGTGGGCCAAAAGCCGGAAAATTGAAAAAGTGGACTGGTCCGGAAACAAACAGTCCATACATGGCCGATAGCATAAGGTAATGCGTTCGCAACTGACTTGCAATCAGGAATATACAGGGAGGAGGGGAAACTGTGCAAGGGGACTCTGTTGATTCTCAGGTATTCACGCGAAAGACTCCGATCGTTACGGAGATGGCCAAATGGCAAGGAAATCAAAAAATAGAAGAAGAAAAATATTCAGGAAAGAATTGCCGGTAACATGGAGCAAGGGAGGACATAAATCATTGAAACAGGATATTGTAAATAAGAGAGAGTTTGAAAAAGATTTAACATAGATTAAGTAACAAAATTGCGGAGGGGAGGTAAGGTATTTCAGAGGGACCATAACCCTATAAAGTCGGTTCGATTCCGACATCCGCGACATGAATAAAAGAATAGAAAAAGGAATGGCATACAACATAGCCCCAGCAGATACTGGGGTTAAAAACAACATCGAGAATCGGACAGAATTGGACAAAAAGGGACTATTAGACGGCCAGGAACCTATGACACCTGAACAGAAAGACTTTGAAAGGACTAAAGTAAAAAAAGAATTATTTTTGAAATATTATAGAAGTACACTTGGTTCAATAGGAGCGACTTGTGACAAGGTGGATATAGCAAGGTCAACATATTATGAATGGTTATCAAAAGACCCAATATTCAATAAAAAAATACGGGCAAGTTTTGCAGACAAGTTGAATGATGTAGAACAGCAATTGAATCAAGCAGTTTTAAAAGGAGACGTGGGAGCAATAAGATATTTTTTAGATAGGAGACACCCACTTTATATGCCAAAGGTAAAGGTCGTGGCACCAAAAGCCGGAGATAAATCTATTGAGGATATGATTATCGAGGGAGAGTGGAAAGATACAAACGAAGTATATGACAACAACACAATCGAAGAGACAGGAGTTAAACTCGAGGACGATTATAGAGAAACACATCAAGATACGAAACAAGAGGGGGGAAATGGTACCGTTCGTCCTGAATCGAGTGCAACTATATTATTGGATGAAAAGAACGAGAAGAAATCTGATATTAAAGTTTCGTCAGGGGGGACTAAGTAAAATAATCGATGCAGATCAGACAGTTGATTGTTTAAGAAAGCCGACAAATGCGGTAATTATTTCACATGAAAAGGAGGCAACAAAAAGATTGTTTGCAAGTGTAAGAGCATTTGCAGAGAACATGGACCCAAAGCCAACAATATCAATAAACTCAAAGACTGAGATAGGATTTCCAAGAACCAATAGCTCATACTTTGTAGGAACTGCAGGATCCAAAGCATTCGGCCGTGGAGATACAATTGACCGGGCTCATTTATCAGAGGCGGCATTTTATGCAGAACTTGAAAGAATTTTGAATGGTATCGAAGAGGCAACAGAGTTCGGACAGATAGATGTTGAAACTACACCGAATGGACGTGGAGAATTTTATGATAGATGGCAGAAAGCAAAAGCAGGATTGTCATCATATACCCCAATTTTTATACCTTGGTTTATGAATGAGGAATTTGATGTTACGCATTTTAATGAAAAAGAACGTGCCGGACTTTCTGTAAGTGTTCAGGAAATGATAAAGATGTCCGATGAAGATTTTAAAAAGACAATCACGGAAGAAGAGAAAAGACTTTTAAAAAGAGCAAAGGAAGAATGGGATATAGATATTACAATTGGGATGTTGAAATGGAGAAGATATAAAATATGGGATAAAGGTCAAAACTTCTATCAGGAATACCCGGAGGATGATGTCAGTTGTTTCTTAAAGACTGGTAGGACAGTATTCTCGGGAGTGATACTTGATACAAGCAGAAAAATAAGACTGGATGATTTTGATGCATGGTGTACACGAAACAAATGGAACGATGAAAAGAAATTAGCTTTTAAAAAGAAAAGATTATATGGAGCGGTAGACTGTGCTGAGGGAAACGAGGGAGGAGACAATCATTGTTTTTCAGTTATCGACTCAGACATGGAGACAGGAAAATCATCAGTAATATTTGAGATAACATGCACGGATCCGATAGATGTATTCTGGTCAAAGGTTTCAAAGATATGCAAAGAGTTTAATATTTTACTTGGTATCGAAAAGAACGGACTCGGAGTAGCACACATTCAAAAGGCAAAAGAGTTACATGTAAAACACAAGGAATGGAACACCGGGGAGAATAGAAACATCATGATATCAAACTTGGAAGAGGTATATCGAAAGGGAGATCTGATTGAATCATACCCGGAGGCCCAGGACGAGCTCATCAACATGATTTATAATGACAATAACAAGGCAGAGGCGCCGAAAGGGAAACATGATGACAGAGTATTATCGAGATCAATAGCTTGGCAGATGAAAAAGATGCCGGTGCCAGGCGTAAGTTGGGCGTAGAAAAACACACCTTGCTCAAGGGTGTGCTTTTCTTTTAACTTTGACAATTGTATTTTTTCATAACCCTGAAAAATAATGGGGATGCTGTTCGGCAACTCAATAATGATGTATGATGGAAGAAAATAGTCAATGCAAGTTATCCACAGCACTAAATAACTTGTTGACAATTTATTAGAGTGCTATAATAAATTCAACATGGGAATACTACACAGCTTACAAAATGTTTTTACAAAGAAAAAAGATTTTGGATCAGTAACAACACCGGGAGGACTGGAGATTTTATCGAAACTCGTATCGCCTGAATTATCAAAGACAGGAATGCTCGAAACATACAGAAAATCATTGTATGTTTTTGCGTGTATAAATAAGATTGCTACAAAGACGGCAAGTATAGATTTTGAAATGTTTAAGGTTACAAATTCAAAAGGAGAGATGACAGAAATAAAGATACATCCACTTTTAGATTTACTTTATAAACCAAACCCATTCCAAACAAAGGCAGAGTTCATGGAGACTACAATTATAAATTTAAAATGTACTGGAGATGCATTTTGGTTTAAAGTTAGAAACAAAGGAGGCAAGGTTGTAGAGTTATGGAACTTGAGACCTGATTATATTTCAATAGTTTCAGATGCAACAGCATTTATAAAAGAATACAGATTTGCAAAGAATGATGGAAGTACTGTAAGTTTTGCACCGGAAGATATAATACATTTTAAATATCCTGATCCACTTTCTCAGTACTTGGGAATGGGACCACTACATCCTGCATCAAGAAGAGTGCAGACGGAAGATTATGCTACTGACTTTCAAAGAAACTTTTTCTTGAATAGTGCGAGACCTGATGCTGTTATAAAGAATCCAGGAAGTGAAATGACAGCAGAACAGAAAAAAGATATTAGAGATGGATTCGGAAAGAGACATCAAGGAGTAAAGAATAGTTCAAAAGTTGCGATACTTGATGGAGGACTTGAATATCAATTGATTTCACTGTCGCAAAAAGAGATGGACTACATAGAATCATTAAGATTTACAAGAGACGATATACTTGTCGCCTTTCAAGTTCCAAAGCCACTGTTGGCCATCGTGGACGATGTAAATAGAGCAAATTCAGAGACAGCGATGTATATTTTCCTATCTGAGACTATTGCGCCGGAGATCAAGAGGATCGTAGACAAGATAAACGAAGAGATGACCTATCAAGATTTTGGAGAGCAATTTGTATTGTCATACGAAGATCCAACACCGGAGAACAGAGAACTCGAATTGAAAGAATACGAGAGCGGACTTACAAATAATTATTTATTGATAAACGAAGTCAGACAGAGAGAGGGACTTGCACCGGTAACTGGTGGATGGAGTTTTTATATGTCAATTATGAACGCACCAGTTGGAGGACTTTCACAAAATGGAAACAAATCAATTTCAATCGATGAGATAATTTCAGACAGTAAGAAAAATGAGAAACTAATCAGTAAAGCAAAGTCAGAAGAAATGCCAAAGCTATATAATTTTAGAGGTAGAGGTTTATTCTTAAAGAAACTTGAAATGTTTGAAGAGATAGAAAAGATGGTAAAAGAAAAATTTACATCAAAGAAAAAACATAAAGCAAGTAAAACAAACAAAGGAACTGCCATGTTTATTACGCAGGAATCAAAATATGCGTATGCAAATTACATCAATAAAAAAGTAGATGTGAAGTCAGAGAAGTTGAAAGAATCAACAGATAAATTTTTCAAAGAGCAATCAGAAAGAGTACTTGCAAAGTTAGAAAAACAAAAAGATGTTGGAGGAATTAAAACAAAAGAGGTTACAGTAACAGTCACAGAAATATTTGATAAATCAAGTGAGGGAAAAGTTGCGATAAAGTTTATAACACCATTCATCGATGAGTTTATTAAATCATCAGCAAAAGATGCACTTTCAATGATTGCACCTGCAGAAAATTTTAATGACACAGCGAGAATACAAAAGTTAATAGAAAAGAGGGCTGAGTTTTTTGCAGAGTCGGTAAATAGTACGACACTCGAAAAATTGAGTGCTACTCTTTCAGAGGGTATCTCAAATGCGGAGGGAATCGCAGATCTCACAAAGAGAGTCAGCGAAATGTACGATACATTCCCAACGTATAGGAGCGAACTTGTTGCAAGAACTGAGGCGACGGCTTCAAACAACGAGGGGTTATTAGAGGGATTTAAACAATCAGAAGTAGCAACAGGAAAAGAATGGATCAATGCCGGGGATGGAAGAGTCAGGGATGAGCATCAAGATGGAATCGGAGTAGGAGGAGAAATAGTAGGGTTGAATGAGAAATTTTCAAACGGACTACAATATCCATCTGAACCAAACTGCAGATGCGTACTCGGGCCAGCATTCTTGGAATAAACAGTTGAAATCTTGTTGACAAATAATTTTAATGATAAACTAATCACATGAAAAAATTACTTACATCACTTAATAAAAAACAAAGCTTTTCTTTTAAAGTCAAATCAGTTGACGAAAAGAATTATATAGTGGAGGGAGTATTTTCTGCGCAGAACGAGGATAGACACGGAGATGTAGTCGTTCAAAACGGATGGATACTTACAAACTATTTAAAAAATCCAGTAGTATTATGGGCTCATCAACATGATACATTTCCAATTGCAAAGATGGTTGATATTTCCGTAGATGGAATAAATCAATTATCAGGTAAAATGCAATTTGCAGTAGATGAATACGAATTTGCAAAGACAGCATTCAATTTAATAAAGGGCGGATTCTTGAGTGCATTCTCAGCAGGGTTTATGAACAACAAATATCAGATTGACCAGGAGAATAATGTTGTTTACTTAACCGAGAATGAATTACTTGAGGTTTCAGTAGTACCAATACCGGCAAATGAATTGGCACTTGCAAAGACAAAAGGAATAGACGTTGGAATGTTCGAAGAGAAAGCAGTTGATAACGATGCGGAGGCGATAGAGACGTTATCAAAATCAAATTTAGAAACCATACGTGTAGCGATAGGGAGATTGACCGAGATCCTGAAAGCTAACACGGAAACCGATAAAAAAGTTGGTAAAGAGGTCGAACACCCCAAAGCTAACACGGAAACCGATAAAAAAGTTGGTAAAGAGGTCGAACACCCCGTACAAGCGGGCGGACAAAAGAAAGTCTCGGTTAAACTCATAAACAGTGTCGTTCGCGACCTGCTTGGAGTGAAGAAATCAATTTAATAATTTTAATTTACAAACAAATATATGAACTTAAAAGATATATTAGCTAAGAATGCAGAAGATTTGACCGTTAAAGAAATTGCTTTTTTAAAAACAAAGCAATCTGAAATGTCTGCAGAAGAGAAAACAAAGTTTGCTGATGCCCTTTCTGAAAAAGAAATCGACGTCGAATCTTTGAAAACCCTTTTGTCAAAAACAGCAGGAGATGCAATCGCAGCGAAAGTTGACGGAATTGCAGATGGACTTGTAAGCAAGTTCATGGATGGTGTAAAAGCAGAAAGATCAAAAGCTATTGATACAAAAACAGCAGAAGAGAATAAGGTAAAAGGTGCAGAAACAAGATCATTCATGAGAGCTATGCTTTCAGGAGATATCGCTGCATTGAAAGCCGCTGAAAAAACTAAAGCTGTTACAGATTCATCAGTGGATGATGCAAAAGCCGGTCTTACAATCCCAGCAGAACTTAGAAACGAAGTATTGAGAATTGCAGAATTACAATATGGTCTTGCAAGAAAAGAAATGTTGTACTTGCCATTTTCAGGTCCTGGTAATTCAAGAGTTATCCCAACATTGGGAACTTCTGTAACAGTAAAATGGACAGAAGAGGGTGCTAAAAAGCAAGGTACAGAGCCAGCATTCGGTATCGTTACACAAATATTAAAGAAACTTGCTGCCATAGTTCCTATGACAGAAGAAATTCTTGAAGATAGTGCTATTGATATCGTTGCATTACTTGGTCAATTGTTTGCAGAGGCAGTTTCAAAAGAAGAAGACTTACAATTTTTCGCAGGTACAGGTGCTCCATGGACAGGTATCTTGAACAACGGAAGTGTCAACAAAGTTACACAAGCATCAGGAGATGCATCACAGCTTACAGCTGATGATTTGTTAGACATGATTGATGCAACCCCAACAGGTGCATTAAGTGGTGCAAAGTTTTATATGCACAGATCAATTCTTTCTGTAATAAGAAAATTGAAAGGAACTGATGGACAATACATCTATCAGAACCCAGGCCAAGGACTTCCAGCTACAATTTGGAATTATCCAGTAGTCACTTCTGATGCATTCCCAGCACTTGCAGATGTAGATACAGGAGATCAGTACGTATTGTTTGGAAACCTAAAACAAGGTGCGGTATTTGGAGATAAGCAACAGTTGAGAGTTAAAATGCTCGACCAAGCAACAGTAACAGACGGCGATGGTTCAACAGTTATCAATCTTGCAGAACAAGACATGGTAGCATTGAGAATCGTAGAAAGAGTCGGATATGTTATTGCACTTCCAACAGCACTTACAGTTTTGGAGGCACAAGCAACACAAAGCTAACCTAAACAGTAGGGGCCTGATAGTGGGCCGGTAACCCCGGCTCACAATTCAGACCCTTACGAGTCGAATTTAAAAGCAATTTAATTTTTTACAACTATGAGCGCCGCAACAATTCAAATTAACGAGAGGAACGGAGCAGCCGCTGGAACATTGACTCAGAACATCACGAACTCAAACATGGGTTCAACTGATGCAGTCAACCTTGATCCAGTAGCATATCCAGTTACGCCCGGCAATAACACTTATGAGAAGTATCAACAACTCGAAGTGACTGATATTGGAACATCATCAAAAATTAATGAAATTAAGATATGGAGAACGGGTGCACTTGGTGGATCAGCAGTACATGTTACAAATGCAAGAACAACTTCATACGGTGGAGCTGAAACATATGCTCAACCAGTAGCAACTGATTCATCTGTAGCAACAGAAACAATGCCATCATCACTTCCAGCAACAAACCTTGGTATAGGTGGATCATTGACAGGATCATTGACCGCCGCAGGTTCGTCAGATTATTTGGTACATCAAATTCAAACAGATGCAGGAGACACCGCAGGTTCAACATCGACGATGAATTACCAGTATGACGAGACAGCATAATTGAATACTAAAAAGGCAATTCAATGCCGATTTAAAAGCAACTCAATGCGCAAAAATAAAGACCCCGCGCATGAGCCCGGGGTTTTTAATTTAAAAAATCATGAAATATATATATAAAAAACAAATAGAGAACAAAGAATCAACAAGCGGATTTTCAATACAAGAAATTGAGGCAATACCGGAGAGATGGGTGTGGGGAGTCGTTTATAAAAATGATACAGAGTTACACCAATTTGGAGATGATGGAATATTCCATAGGATAGGAGAAATCAACCAGGATGAAGTAAAGATGTTTACACTTTATAAGTTTGGAGACATGACGAAAAGAATAGATATGCCATTTCAACCTGGAATGAAGTTGATACACAAATATATAAATTTCCACCATGCTGATTGGGAAAATATCCAGGAGACAAAAAGAATTTACGTCATAGGATACAAGATCGGAGACGTTCATCACTACACACATGTTCTGCCAGATGATAGAATAATAATAAGCAACGATGACAACATAGATTTCACTCACTTTAATATATAAAAGAAATGGAAGAAATTAGAATAAAAAGAAACCTGACATCAAAACACTTCTTGCTTGAGGATGGTTCATTTAAAATGAATGTACATATCGGGCATATTCACTATTTTAATAAACTTGGTGTGGGAGATTCTAATGGAGATTTTAGATCGATAGATTGGACATTAAACTGGGATGAGAAAAAGAGAGGTTGGGGATTTCAATACCATTCGTTTCATCCGTTCTTACCTGAATTTGCAGATGAATGGGTAGAGTTTAGAGATGTATTTGGTGGCAAAGACCAAATAATAAAATATAAAGCTCACGCATCACACATAAAAGGTAGACTTGTAATGCCAAAAGACATCGGACTTGAAAAAGAAACCGATGCAAATTGTGTTATATACGATGATGCATTTGGAGAGGGTATAGATTATATTTTATACTTCACTCGTTCAACTTTAAAAAAGGTTGTAAGGATTAGAGATGGGTACAAGTCAAAAGACGATATGAAATTCGTATTTGATATTGATATTCCAACTGATTTAAAAGTTTTCAGAGGAGGGTCAAAAGAAAAAATATCATACGAACTTGATACTACAAGAGATAAGCAATTTGATACTTCAAAACAAACACTCATCGGACAAAATAATGAGAATAGTGATGATGAAATGTTTACATACTTGAGAGGTTTTAAAGTATGGGATAGTGGAGAAAAAGAAAACTATCACAAAGAAACAATAGTGGTAGATTACGATGCACAAAATAAAACTATAACAAAAATAGTTTCTGCTGAATTTTTAAATAAAGCAGTTGGAGATATTTTTACAGATACAACAACTTCGTATTATGCAGGTGCGTGACACTGTTTGTCGTGATATAGACCAAAATTTTACAAAGGCGTTTTATCAAGTGCCAAAACATTGGGTGCCTGTTGAAATTTCTGAGGGTTGTTTTTTTGGGTCGGTGTATTATAATGAAGAATAATTTAATAATTTATCTAAAATAAAATGGCATCAATTTGGTTATTTATGATTGGAGGAGGAGGAGGTGGAGGAGGACTTCATGGAGGAGGTGGTGGTGGTGGATATACATATGAAAATTCATCACTATCAATAACATCGGGAAATCATGCCGTAACAGTTGGAAACGGCGGATATGGAAGTGATTACTACACAGGAGCGACAGGTGATTCTTCTTCATTTTTGAGTCAAACCTCAAACGGAGGACTCGGGGGACATGAAACCAACGGAAATGGTGGAAACGGCGGATCAGGTGGTGGAGGAGGAGGAACCAACGGAGCAACTGGTGGAACTGGAGGGACAAATGGAGGAAATGGAGGAAATTCGAACGGAACTGGAGGGACAGGACAAGGAACATCAACAACAAGTAGTATATCAGGAACTTCACACGTTTATGGCGGAGGAGGTAGAGGTAGCGGATTAACAGGAGGTTCAGGAGGTAGTGAGGGGGGAGGAAGTGGAGCAAGTTCAGGAGGAAGTCCAGGGGGAAATGGAACAAATGGACTCGGAGGAGGAGGAGGAGGAGGAAATGGCGGATATGGAGGTGGAAACGGCGGATCAGGACTTGTGATAATTGCATATAAAACAGACGGATCTGACGGAGTATCTACATCATCAAGTGGAGGAACTGTCACAACATCAGGTGCATACACTATACATACTTTTAATTACGCAGATAGTGGAACAAATTTTGTTTGTGTTCTTTCAATTTCTGCACCCACAGTCACAACTCAAGCGGTTTCAGATATAGAAAAGAAAACAGCAACGGGAAATGGAAATGTAACATCAGACGGAGGTGCAACAATTACAGAAAGAGGAACAGTTTATTCCACGAGTGAAAATCCCACAACATCAGACACAAAAGATACTGCATCCGGTACAACCGGAGCATTCACGACATCAATAGATAGTTTGACGAAAGGAACTTTGTATCACGTGCGCGCGTATGCTATAAACTCAGTCGGTACCAGTTATGGAAGTGATGTAACATTCACAACAAAGACAGATTACGCACCAACGAAAGGATTGATTTATAAAGTTAGAGGAACGCCTGCGGCAAAAACTAAGAGTCTAAAATATACAACCAAGTCAGCACCGGCCGCCAAAACAAAAACACTCAAATACACAGTCCCAAATACTCCATTGGCTATAGAGAAAGGACTTGTATATGATATAAAATATTCGCCATCAGCAATTGAAAAGGGAATGACATATACAGTTACGATTGCACAAATTCCAAAAACAAAAAGTTTAGTATATAAAATAAAAACAAATGCGACTCCAAAAACTAAGTCGTTGATTTACGATGTAAGAATATCTCAATCGCCTATTACAAAAGGACTTGTTTATAAAGTTGTACCTGCAATAGATAAAACAAAGTCACTAAAATATACGGTAAAATCTACCCCGGCCGCGATAACTAAAGGACTTGAATACATAGTTGTGCAATTGGTACTTATGCAGAAGTCTCTTGTGTATAAAGTCAAGGCGCCAATATTAAAAACAAAATCTTTGAAATACACAGTGCCAAGTACACCGGCACCAATTACAAAGGGACTTTCATACAATATTGTACTGACAAAATCAAAAACAAACTCGCTAAAATATACGGTCATGTCATCGATATCTAAGACAAAGCAGTTAAAATACGATATTGAGACTGAGGGAAAGATAATGAAAGGGCTACAATACACCGTTAGGAGCCCAAAACAGAGCACCAAGGGGCTTAAATACGCTATTGTGACAACTACGAGTATAACGAAAGGATTGACCTATAAAACGAAAGTTGGGATATCAAAAACAAAGTCGTTGAATTATGAGATAGAGAGGTCAAAAGTAGTAACGAAACAACTCAAATATATCATCGTTCAGATGGCAGTAAAGACAAAATCTTTGCAATATGTTGTTCGAGTATATCCTTACTGTCCACAGACAAGTCCATACAGCAGACTTACGCGTGCTTGTTAGTAATTTTAAAAGTAATATAATATAAATAAGATGTTAAAAAACTACACTACATTACAAAACATTCAGAACTATTTATTGATAACGGTCAATCCATCGTTTCAACCCCAAATAGATACATGGATGGAAGAGATAGAAAAATATATAGACCAAAAAACAGGCAGAAATTTTGTAGCTGATACAACAGCATCGGCAAAGTATTACGACGGAGATGATACATGCAAATTATTGATTGATGATGCAGTTGCGATTACAGAATTGAATATCGGAGGTACTATTATGGCAACAGATACAGATCCACTACTTGCTGATGGAGATTATATTTTATATCCAGCGAATGAATTGCCAAAGACAAAAATAGAATTGAGAGGATCATACTTTCCTGCATATCCAAAGAGAGCAATAAAAGTAACAGGAAAATGGGGATATAGTGTAGCGGTACCAACAGATATTACAGCAGTAGCAACAATTCTTGTAGCAGGAATTATAAACTATTCATTAAATGCAGATGGAGAGGTTTCAAGTGAAACAATTGGAAGATATACCGTTTCATATAAAGACGAAAAGCAATGGCAAGACTTTGAAAGAGTTGAGGGAATACTAAAATACTATAGAAAATTCACATTTTAAATATGTCTATCGAAAGAAATTACAACAAAACAGTTAATACACAAAGACTCGAAGATGAAAGCGGGAATGTAGAATCATATCAAGAATATCTTTCAGCAGTTCCATGTATGATTCAACCACTTGATGAAACATTTAGTGAGGACATTGATGGAAACTTTGGAAAAGATTATCTTATGTTTTGTGGAATTTGTGACATACTTGAGGGCGATAAAATTATAGATGATGATGCAGAATATAAAGTATCAGGGATTGAGAGGTTTGATCACGGAAGAAATGCACATCTCGAGTTGAGAATAAGACTATCAAATTCATGAACATAAATGTTGAAATAAAAGGACTTGAGGAATTAAAAGATGCATTTGATAAAGCACCGACACAAGTAATTACTGAGACATCAAAGGCAATACAAAAAAGCATTTTACAGATACAGAATGATGCAATGAAAGAGGCGCCGGTAAATAAACAAACAGGAGGTGGTACATTGAGACAGAATATAAGATCGAGAATGATGACAAAACTATCAGGGGTAATTGAGGCACTTGCACCATACTCAGTATTTGTTCATGAGGGAACTGCACCACACATCATCCGGGCAAAGATTAAAAAAGGACTTGCAAATGTAAGAACCGGGCAATTTTTTGGAAAGATAGTACATCACCCGGGAACAAAACCAAATCCATTTTTTACGAGAGCAATAAAAAATTCGGGCCCGAAGATAGAAACCTTTTTTGCAACAGCACTAAAAAATGTTTTAAAAATATTTCCTAAGTAATATAAAAAGCCATGAAAACAACATCAGAAGAAATAAGAGACTTAATAGTAGCGAAACTTGAATCATTAAAGATTGGAAGTGTTGATGTATTTGGAGAAGTATTTGAATACGGACAAGGAGATTTTTCAAAATATCCAGTTGCAGTTGTGAGACCAACTGGTGGAAACGGAATAGAAATCGATACACATAGGAATGAGAGAACATTCTTATTTGATGTTTCACTATATCAAGAACAGACAAATGCAGGAAAAAATAAAGCTGATGCAAACGAAAAAATGATAAAGGCGGCCGACCTTGTAACTGTTATGTTTGACCAGGACAAGGATCTTGGTGGAGAGATACAAAATGTAAAGGTAGTAAAATTTAATTATGATTTTAAAGTAGCGGCTGGGACATACGTATTCGCAACATATCAGGTCGAGGCGAGAGTTGTCGTGCCAAATTATTAGTGCTATAATTTTATTGCAATGATAACTAAATATAAACACAAAAATATAACTGACAAGGACTTATCCATACCGGGTATAGGAATAGTCAGAGCTGGAGAAGAAAAAGAAATGCCGGACGGATTCAACAATGCAAACTTCGTAAAAGTCAAGGAAAAGAAAACAAAAAAGGAAGAAGATGAAGAAAAAGAAGTCGAATTTAATAACAAAAATAAATAAAAAACATGAATTATTTAGCAGACCAAAGTTACTTAGCAGTTAAACCACAGGTAGCGGCAACGACACCGGTGATTCCTAATAGCTTTGTACCACTTATAAGTGAAAGCATAAGAGTAAATCCAAACTTCGTAGCAGACAGAAGAATGAAAGGTCTTGACTGGAAGTCAGATGAACTTTTGAAAGGGCCAAGAAAAATCGAGGGAGAACTTGTTATATATGCTGATCCTGACATGCTCGGACATATTGTAAATATGGTATATGCGAAAGGAGTAACAAGCGGAGATGCGGCCAGTGGATATACACATCCATTTACAGTAGGAGATGGCAAAAGTTATTCAATTGAAATTTCAAGAGGTGCATTCGCACAAAGAATATTTGGAGTAAGAGGAGATAGTTTGAAATTAGAATTTGAAGATAATAAATTAAAAGCAACAATTTCAGTAAAAGGACTTGGACAATTCTATACAGCATCACTTGCAATTGCACTTACAGGAGCAGGAATGACAAGCGCAGTTTTATCAACTGATTATGACTTGAGACCAGCAGACGGATTAGCTGTAGGAGATGTACTTACAATCAATGGAACAGAAGTAACATTAACATCAGTAAATGCAGACGGAAAAACTGTAGGATTTGCATCAACATCAGTAACTGCATCAGTTGGAGATTCAATAACATTGAAAGCTCAGACACCAAGTTATACAGATATAAAAGAACCGTTATATTTTGGAAATACACTTGTAGGTTTTGCAGCAACATCAGCACTTGCAGATACAGCGGCCGCAGCAAAAGCAACAGCTACACCTTGTTATAACTTGTCAATGGACTTTATGAATAACTTACTCGATGCATCAGCAACCGGATCAACTGGTCCAGCAATACTTTTGAATCAGGTAAAAGAGGCATCGCTTGAAGTATCAAGATTGTTTGAAAATCCAATACAATATCAAAAATGGATTGAAAATATAAAGCAAGCAATCACAGTTATTACAACTGGAAGATTTATAAAGTCAGACCTTTCAACAAGTGAACTTCTAACAATAAAATTTCACAAGGCAAAGATGACTGAAAACGAAGAACCCCTTGAAGTCGGAGGATACATCTACGACAAAGAAAAAATCGAGGCATTGTATGATGCTACAGATGGAAAAGCAGTCGAGATAACAATTGTTAACAGAACAGCAGGGACAGTTTATTAAAATTAAATAAAAAATCATGAATATAGAAAGACCAACAAAAGAAATAGTTACACCAGTTCAAAACAAAAAAGTTATTTTGAAAGAATGGATAACTGGAAGAGAACAGGAATACATTCAGGAGCCAATTATGAATGCCGCCTCATTTAAAGCAGGACTTGGTAATGTTGCTGAAATGACAGATTTTAAAACATCTGCAATTACAGAAACAAATCATAGAACAATAGAGGCAATGGTTGTATCAGTTGATGGAATGAATGAAAAAGAAAAAATACTTGATGCGGTACTTGATATGCACAAGGATGATAAAGATTTTGTCATGGAAGAAATAGATAAACTTCTAAAAAAAAAATAGGTAATCTTTCTCATTTAAACATTTTTTATATCTGTCGTGAGATGGGTTGGGATTACTGGACATATATGCAACAACCGAAGTTTTTTATAGAGATTGTAACAAAAGCACTTCAAAGAGAGGCAAATCAAATAAAAAAACAAAATGGGAAATGATACATCTACAAAATTATCGATAGTCATTGATGCTGAAAATAAAACAGATGCAGTTTTTAAACAGATAAATGACAATATGAAAACAACATCAGATAGGATGAAGAATATTTCTGATGTATCAAAAAAAGTTGCAGAGGTTGGTGCAGTTTCTTTTGCAGCAGTTGCAGGTGTAATTTATACAACAGTTTCAGCTGCGGGAGAGGCACAGGTAAAAATGGCACAGTTTAATTCGACTATGGATACAATGGGGAAGAAAGGAACAGAGGCAAAAAAAGCTTTACTTGAGGCGGCGAATGCATCGGTAAAAAAGGGATTTGATGATGAAGATTCTGCAAATTCACTCGCAAAACTCTATCAGAGAACAGGAGATGTCACTAAAGCTACAAAACTCAATAATCTTGCAATGGATCTCTCCAGAGCAAAAAATATAGATCTAACGACAGCATCCAATCTTGTATCAATGGCATTATCAGGTTCAGGTAAAGCTCTATTGCAATATGGAATAGTTATAAAAGATTCAGCAACACCAATGGAGGCCCTTTCTACTTTACAAGATAAAGTTGGTGGACAAGCAGATGCATTTGCAAGTACATTTGCAGGAAATATGGCAGTAATGAAAGTAGAAACTGATAATCTTAAAGAATCAATTGGAAATGCACTTTTACCAGTATTAACTGATATGTTAAAAAAAATAGAACCAATAATAACGAAAGTGACTGAATGGGTCGAAAAGCATCCTGAACTAACAAAAAATATTTTACTTGGGGCGGCGGCGTTTACTGGATTTGCTACAATTTTGGGTATAATAGGAGTCGCAATTGGCCCAATTGCGGCGGGTATAGCAGGAATAAATACTGTCCTTGCCTTGAGTGCTGTTGTTCCAGCAACGCTTATACTGGTTGCGCTTGCGGCAGCTATAATTGCTGTTGGAGATGCATGGATAAAAACTCAAGCAGTATTTGATAAAAATAAAAAAGTTGGAGAAGATGCAATAACACAAGCATCAAAACTTGATCCATTGATTGCAAAAGCAACAGGAGAAAAAAAAGCACAACTTGAAAAAATAAAAGCTGATACACTTGCACAAGGAAAAGAAAATACGGAAATTGGAAATCTTGGTTTTTTTGGTGCAATAGGATACGGACTTGGAATTAGTGGACCAAAAGAAAATGACTTAACACCACTATCAAACAAGACAGGAAACCAAACAGTTTTTAATTTTAATGGAGATGTTAATGATAAAGATGCTTTGATGAAAAATATAAAGTCGATGTTAGATAGACAATCATCATTAGTACAAATAGGAGCATAAAAAAATGAGTATAAAATTTGACAATACAGAATTAGTCGGAACAACATATACGCCAAGATATGTAAAACACGAATCGTCACCTGATAGGGAGATCGTTACTTTGCCTATTACAAGACAAAATGGGTCGGTTAAAATTTCAAGCCGTTACGGAGACAAAACGATAACACTTGAGGGAATCATCACAGGATCAAGTTCAGCAGACGTAGAGAGTAAAATTGACATCTTTAAAGAGCTTTTTTCAAGGCAAGACAAGAACCTTGATATAGATTGGAACGGAGGAACAAGAAGATATGTAGCTACTTGTATAAGACACAATTTTGATAGAGACCATTATAATATTTCATACGTACCATGGACGGCCGAATTTTTAGTACCACTTGGAATCGGAACAGATATATCAGCGACAAGTTTATATGATACCGCATCGATTACTGCCGATACAACTACAATCGCAACACTAACATTCGCAGGATCAGCTCAACCAAAACCAGTTATAACAATTGATTTGACGACAGTTGGATCAGCACAAGTTGTACAACTTATAAACAATGATACAGGACAATTTATAAAAATTGATGGACCATTCTCAAATGCAGACCAAATAATTGTTGATTGCAATGCGCTTACAGTTAAGAAAAATGGAACTGCAATTGTATTCAGGGGATCGTTACCAGTATTTATAATCGGTGCAAATTCATTTTCAATGACAATAATTGGGTCTGGTTCAACACTTGATCAAAGTCAATATTTTGATGATGGTTCAAGGTCAGTAAACTACGATTACGGAACAGGAATATCATGGGATGCACAATCATTTATACCAACTGAATCAGGATATATAGACAAAATGTCTTTGTTACTTGATAAGGAAGGAACACCCGGAGGAACAGTTCAATTTTTAATTTTTAGTGATGACAATAATACACCGGGAACAAACCTAAGTGGATCAGGATATGAAATTGCAACATCATCTGTTACTACGAAAGGAATGTACGATGTCGCATGGGTATCAGGCACAAAACCATTTCTAACTGCGGGAACAAGATATTGGATTGTAAGAAATCCATCAACAGCAACAGGAACAGATATAAGTAATTTTATTGGGTGGTATTTCTCAGAAGATTTAGCAGATTATCCAAATGGTAAAGCAATGGCAAGAGGATCAACTGCTGGTTCGTGGGTAAACGGTGTTGCAAATTCACAATCAAGTCCAACATATGTCACGCCGGGAAACTTTGAATTTTCATTTGCAACATATATGGGTTCTGGTGGTGCATCATCTCATTCGGTCAGACTTAGAATAAGTTATACAAAGACATGGCTATAAAAAAACAATATTTTATAGAGGTGTTTGATCCACTTACAGGAGATAAAATTACAACATGGTCGGATGCAAACATTCAAAGTTTTAAAAAGAAAATCAACGGAGGGTTTTCAGAGTGTATTATTGATTTGCCGAAAACTTTTGATGATTACGGGGTAGATATTGATGAGGGAAATGATGTAAAAATTAGTGTTATAGATGCTGACCTTACAGCAGGCACAACCCGGATAATTTATTCTGGGTATATTTCAATGGTAGAGGGAGATATAGATAATAGAAAAGAGGGAGTAAGAGTACATTTGCTTGGATATAATACAATGCTTGCACTTGATATTTTAAAAGATGGAACAACTACAAATCAAACATTCACAGCAACAGATATCGGAACAATAATGTTGAGTATCGTTAATTTTTTCATAGCAAATAACCCTGGAACAAAAATAAATGCAAGTCTTGTATCGATTCCGTTAGTGGGTGTAGATGCAACATATACATTCAAGAGATCAACATACCAAGATGCAATAGATAAAATGAGAATGCTTGCATCTGCAAATTACTATTTTTTTATAGATGAAAATAACACAGTTAATTTTAAACCGAGACCTACTTCACCGACACACACATTCACACTCGGCAAACATTTCTCAAGTATCCATGTTCAAAGAGGAGTAGAGAAAATAAAAAATTCAATTCTTATTTGGAATGGTATTTTTTCAGGAGGTATTTATAAATTATATGAGGACTCAAACTCAATAGATTTATATGGTAGAAGATCAGCAAAGATTGATGATTATGGAATTTCAGATGAAACAACAGCAGATTCATTGGCAGATTCTTATTTAAAAGAAAACAAAGAGCCAGAAATAATTATAGGAGTTCAGATCATGGACAATCAAGAAAACGTGCAAGGATTTGGATATGATATAGAGAGTATTCAACCGGGAGATACATGCAGGTTTATAGGTTTTACAGACGGATTCAGAGCAAGATATTTGCAAGACAATATGCTTATAACAGAAGTTACTTATTACACAGACAGAGTTGAATTGACGATTGATCCAAGAAACTTGGGAATACTTGAATGGCAAGATCAACAGTCAAAAACCCTTGGTCAATTGATATCAGACACATCTCCTGATGACTATACAGTATAAAACTTGTGTGGATAACTTTTTCGTTCTATAATAAAAAATATATGGAAGAACCTAAAGTCACAGTTAGAGAGTTTGAAGATAGAAATAAAACTGTTGATAAACAGTTAGATGGAATATGTAATACACTCGCATCAATAAAGGATAATCACCTTACTCATATTGAAAGTTCAATGAATCAAATCGAAAATTCACACATCGAATTAAAAACAAATACTCAGTGGCTTATAAAATTTTTTTGGATAGTTGCCACAGCTTCAATAGGAGGACTTATTACGTCAGTTTTAACTTTAATACAAAGCAGATAAAATCATGAAAAAACAAAAAAGAGAAATGGGAGCATTAGAATCCCCAATAGATTACAGACAAGATATAGCATCGACATTTGGAATTGCACCGACATCAGTTGCGTTTAAATTACCTGAAA